>Ga0209685_1000061_pt1 | contig 103837 bp, 91 predicted proteins | sample SaaInlV_DNA_120m_FD_184685 | JGI IMG/M metagenome (GOLD analysis project Ga0209685, IMG submission 184685) | Marine microbial communities from expanding oxygen minimum zones in the Saanich Inlet - SI075_LV_DNA_120m (SPAdes) (version 2) | ecosystem: Environmental > Aquatic > Marine >... | reverse complement strand
AATAAAATTAGGAAAGAAGGGATCTGTTGTATTGGACCGTGGAGAAAAATCGATGATTCCTTCAAGTCCCATTCTTGCCACGGATTCAACAGGAGCAGGGGATATGTATGCTGCAGGATTTTTAGCAAGTATTTCAAATGGATATCCTATTATTAAAGCTGGTGAAATCGCCGGATTTTTAGCAGAAGAAATTATCCAAATTCCTGGCGCACAATTTGATGTAGAGAAAATTCAATCATTTAAGACAAAATATTTCTCATAATACCTAAAAAATATTCACATCGAACATCGCTTGAAAAATCAACCTTTGTCCATTTAACTTCCCGGGCTAATTATTTAAAGAATCTGAGGAAAACATGTTAAATCCAAAAAGAATATTCCCATTATTATTACTTGCACTTGCATTAGGCATTATTGGATGCTCAAGTCAAGAATATACAACAGCTAAATTGGCTATCCAGCAATCTGACTGGGTTAAAGCTGCCGAATGGCTACCAAAAGCAATGGCTGTAGAACCGGACAATCCAGAGATACCTATTATTCTAGGAATTGAAATATATGCTCAAAATAAAGAATGGGATAAAATGAATGAAATGTTCGATAATGCTATGAGCATTAATTCGGATAAAATAGTTGAAGTCCGAAATACATTTTTGCCCGTAAAGGAAGTAGTAAAAAATTATAGAGAGCATTTTTGGGCGGAATCATTTAATGCGGGTGTGGAACATTATAGAAAGATTCAAGATGATCCAGATAATCGTGTTACACATCTTGAAAGAGCTATTAGTGAATTTAAAAATGCAGTTTTAATTAATCCTAAAGATGTACAATCACATGTCACACTTGCGAAAAGTTATTTTGAAGCAGGTGATAAAGAAACAGCTATCACGTCTGTTAAAGAAGCTGTTATCATGAATCCAGAAAGTTACGAAGCCAATATTGCGGCTGGACAAATAATCGCACGAACAGGTGGATCCAATTTTGAAGTACTTCCTTTTATTGAAAAAGCAGTAGAAATAAATCCTTCTTCCAGTGATGCGCTAAGAGAACTGGCGGGACTGTATTATGATTTAGATCGAAAAGATGAATCCGTCAGCGTATTTGAAAATGCAATTGCTAATGAATCAGATGATGAAGTAAAAGCTGATTTATACTTTAACTTAGGCGTCATTCATAACCAAATGGCTAATTATGAAGAAGCTGAAAAATCATTTGATGAAGCATTTTACTTAAATGATCAAGATCATGAAGCAGCGCTTGGAATGGCGAGTTCCTACGAAGGTTTAGGCGATAAATATTTAAATGGATCTGATGGTTTTGAAAAAGATCCCGGTAAAGCTTCTCGTTGGTATCGCAAAGCTGAATCTAAATTAAAAGATGTAATTGAGATTGATTATGATAATAAGAATCAATATGAACGTCAGTTAAAATTAATTCGCTACAAAAGAGACGTAGCAGAAGGAAACAACTAAATTTTATATTATATGCTGAAGGAAAGCTTGCCTTCAACATATATCTAATTACCCTAATTTTTTTCTTTTTCTTATATATTCGGTCAAAGCTGTATCCAAACTTTGATCTGTAAAAAGTGGAACATAATCCACTAAATGTTCCCGACATTTTTTCTGGTAATCATCTTGGATATTTTTTATGGATTTTGCATACGCTTTACGAATATGCCATGGTTCAGTTGTGATTTCTTCACCACTTTCCATATCTTTAAAACGAGTACGATTATTAAAGTTAAACTCCATTTCTTGTCGATCTAAAATATGGAAAACAATGACTTCTTGTTTATTGTGTCTAAAATGTTTCAACCCAGTTAATATATTTTCCGGATTATCAAATAAATCCGAAATTAGAATAACCAATCCTCGTTTTTTAATTCGTTCTGCCATTTCATGAAGGACGGGCTCAATCTTTGTGTCAAGACCTGACTTTACTGTCCCAAGCTGTGTTAATAATGTATTAAGATGACTCGGGTTCGAACGTGGAGGAATGAATTGATTTATTTTTTCATCAAACAACACGAGGCCTACACCATCTTGTTGATTCATCATTAAATAAGCTAAAGCTGCCATGAGTGTACTTGAATATTCCAGCTTTGAAATTTTTCCGCTAGAATACATCATGGATCGACTTGTATCCAATATTAAATGGGCACGAAGATTTGTTTCTTCTTCATATCGTTTTACATAATACCGATTTGTTTTCCCGTATAATTTCCAATCAATATGACGGATTTCATCTCCAGGGCCATAAGCTCGGTGTTCAGCAAATTCAACACTGAATCCATGATAAGGACTTTTATGCTGCCCAATAATATATCCTTCAACCACGAGACGAGCTCGTAATGCCATATTATTGAGCATGGCAGCCATTTCTGGCTGAAGGTATTTCCGTTTATCATCCATTGGAGGAGTTTACATAGGTACCGTTTCTAGAAGTTGATTTAAAATATCATCAATTTTCATGCCTTCAGCTTCTGCATTAAAATTTGGAAGAACACGATGCCTTAATACAGGTAGAGCTAAAGATTGAACATCTTTTATATCGGGCGAAGGTCTTCCTTCTAAAACAGCTTTTGCTTTAGCTCCCAAAATAAGATATTGTGATGCTCTAGGTCCGGCACCCCAATCAATCCAATTGTTAATAAAATCAGGAGATTTATCAGAATTGGGTCGAGTAGATGTTGTAAGATTTACTGCATAAGAAACCACATTCTCAGCTACGGGAACACGATGAACGAGCGATTGATATTGCTGAATTTCTTTCCCTGAAATAACTTTACTCAGAGTTGTATCATAATCACCTGTTGTATTTTGTACGATTTGTATTTCTTCATCTGTTGATGGATAATCCATTTTAAGATTAAACATAAATCTGTCTAACTGTGCTTCCGGTAATGGATAGGTTCCTTCTTGTTCAATAGGGTTTTGAGTCGCAAGAACAAAAAAAGGTTCTTCCAATGGATACGTATGCCCACCGGCAGTGACTTTATGTTCCTGCATAGCTTCTAAAAGAGCCGCTTGCGTTTTTGGAGGTGTCCGATTTATTTCATCCGCTAAAATAATATTCCCAAAAATGGGTCCTTTATAAAAACGAAATGCTCTTTTGCCCGTGGATGGATCTTCGTCAATCAATTCTGTTCCAGTAATGTCACTTGGCATTAAGTCTGGTGTAAATTGTATTCGTTTAAAAGATAAATCCAAAATATCTGACACGGATTGGATGAGAAGTGTTTTGGCTAAACCAGGTACTCCCACGATTAAGGAATGTCCACGAGACAATAATGCAATTAACATATGGTCTATTGTTTGTGTTTGCCCAATGATGACTTTTGCAATTTCATCCAAGAATTTTTGACGAGATTGGCTTAACGCGTTTAATAATTCATTATCATTCATAATTAATTTGTTTTTCTTTCTTAATAAATAGGACGAAAACTTACTTTCTGAAATATCATTATCCAATGGGAGATCACTTGCAGGTGCATCTTAAGAATGAGAAATTCATCCCTATGAAAAATGCACAAAAGATAGAAAAAGTTCCACTCGTTGGGCAATCTCTTGAAAAAATTATACTTAATGTTCAAGAAATGGGATTTCCCAAATTTAGAGGGAAACAAATATTCCAATGGTTATATCAACATCGAGTAAATGATTTTAGTGATATGAAGAATGTTCCTAATGCTATTCGAGAAAAATGTGGAGAATCTTTCAATATTCATCCCCTTGAATTAAAGTTACACACACAATCTAATCAAGAGCCCACAGAAAAATTTCTTTTTACACTTAAAAGAGGTGAAAATATAGAATCTGTTCTTATGAAGGATCGTAAACGAAATACTATTTGTATATCTACTCAAGTAGGTTGTGCAGTTGATTGTGATTTTTGTGCTACGGCTAAGATGGGATTTCAAAAAAACTTAACGGTAGGCGAAATTGTAGATCAATTTATTCAGGTCCAAAATCTGGCTACTATACCCATTACTAATATTGTTTTTATGGGAATGGGTGAACCATTTTTAAATTATAAAAATGTGATTTCAGCTGCAGATTTATTGAATCATCCAGAAGGTACACAAATGGGGGCTCGGCGTATTACAATTTCAACAGCGGGTGTTGTTTCAAAAATCAAACAATTTGCTGAAGAAAAACATAAATATAAATTGGCTATTAGCCTAAATGCATCGAATGAATCAGTAAGAAAAGAAATTATGCCCATTACAAAAACACATGGATTAAATGCATTAATGGAAGCGGCAGATATTTATTACCAATCTTCAGGTCGGTTTCCAACATTTGAATATGTACTTATGGAAGGTATCAATGATTCCTTACGAGATGCACATGACCTTACCCGATTAATAGGGAGGCAACCTTGTAAATTAAATGTGATTCCTTACAATGAAATTGGGGGTTATTATAAAAGACCGTCTGATGATAAAATAAAGTCATTTCTTAGCCAGTTAAAAAATGTTCCTTTTCAAGTGACCGTTCGATGGAGTCGTGGTACAGATATTAAAGCTGGATGTGGGCAATTGGCTGCGAGTAGCGATTCATAGATTCAACAAGAATCAATCATAATTTTCATGTATCTTCTAGGTCGATGACTAAAATAAAAAAACTATAAAATGAAGCAAGCAATAGAATATGTGAAAAATCAAATAGGACAGAAACCCGATGTGGCTGTTGTCTTAGGTTCAGGGCTTGGATCATTTGGAGATCAATTATTGGATAAAGTCATTATTCCGTATGAAGATATCCCTGGTTATCCACAAACAACAGTAGTGGGCCATTCAGGGCAACTATCCTTTGGTACAATTGGTGGGAAAATAGTTCTCTCAGCGCAGGGGCGGTTTCATTATTATGAAGGTCATGATATGGAAACCATTGTAAAACCTATCAAATTATTCAATGGACTCAGTGTTTCACATTTAATAATTACTAATTCAGCGGGCTCCCTAATAGATGCCTATCCACCGGGAACAATCATGGGTTTAAATGGACATATGGATTGCACATATAGGGCCAATGAAATAGATCCAATTATCGTAAATGATTCAAAGTATCACGATGAATCCTTTTTGAATATATTTGCCCAAGTAGCTAAAACATTAAATATATCAGTTGAACAAGGGTGTTATTGCTGGACGATGGGTCCAGCTTATGAAACACCAGCAGAAGTACAACATTGTAAAACGCTTGGAGGTCAAGCCGTGGGAATGAGTACAGTTCCCGAAATACAAGCAGCCGCAAAACTAGGGATTTCCACTCTTGCTATATCATTATTAACAAATTATGCTGCTGGAATATCCAAAACTGAATTAACACATGATGAAGTGATTGAAACAGCCAATCAAACTGAGAATACATTTGTCAAATTACTTACTGGTATTATACAGGGTTTAAAAAATTAATAATGGCTCATATTCGTCCAGAAATTGAAGCAATAAAGGAAGAAATCATTGAATTTCGGCGAGATTTTCATATGCATCCTGAATTGGGTTTTGAAGTCCATCGAACAGCTAAAATTGTGGCTGATTATCTTTCATCATTAGGATTAGAAGTAAAAACTGGAATTGGTAAAACAGGTGTTGTTGGAGAACTAAGTGGTGCAAATCCAGGTCCCACAATTGCATTACGAGCCGATATGGATGCACTTCCGATCCAGGAAACAGGTAATATTTCTTTTAAATCAAAAAAAGATGGAATTATGCATGCTTGTGGCCATGATGGACATACTGCGATACTTCTTGGTGCGGCAAAAGTATTAGTTTCGATGAAAGAGAAATTGCATGGAAACGTAAGATTTATTTTTCAACCTGCAGAAGAAGGGGATGGTGGTGCTCAATATATGATTGAGGATGGATGCCTTGATCATGTTGATGAAATCTATGGATTACATTTATGGAATTATCAACCTTATGGACAGATAGGTGTTCAGTCCGGCCCAGTAATGGCAGCGGCAGATGGGTTTCATATTCATATAAAAGGGAAGGGTGGACATGGTGCTGCTCCGCAAGGTACTGTAGATGCGATTGCTATTTCTGGACACGTAATAACAGCTCTCCAAACGATTGTAAGTCGAAATACCAACCCATTAGAAAATACGGTTATTACTATTGGAAAAATAAATGGTGGTTACAATTTTAATATTATTGCTGATACAGTAACAATGGAAGGGACCGCACGATCTTATACAGAAGAAAACAGGCAAATGATTAAAACAAGAATCAAAGATATCCTTGATGGCCTAGGGCAATCGTTCGGCGCATCTATTACTCTAGATTATTGGGATGGGTACCCACCAACTGTAAATCATGAAATTCCGACCGAAAAGGTGAAACGAGCTATTTATGAGATTACAGATAATGAAGGATGTAAACCTTATTTAAGTATGGGAGGAGAAGATTTTTCTTATTATTTACAGAAAATCCCGGGAAGCTTCTTTTTTCTTGGGTCATCGCCATTAGATCGTGAACCTATGAGTGTTCCCCATCATTGTTCCCATTTTGACTTTGATGAACGAGCTTTATTTGTTGGTTCATCTATTTTTATTCAAATTATTGAGGATGCGTTGGTAAAATGAAACTCCTAAAATTATTGATCATTACCCTTTTACTAAAAACAATCAGCCTAGGACAAATACGCATTACTGAATTGGTTGATAGGCAAGATTTAGACGGAACATCACGTAAATATTTACCCAATGAAATGTCACCTTATTCTGGTGAAGTATTTTATAAATATAATAATGGGCAGCTAGAATTTACTGGCTCACTATTAGATGGACTCCAAGATGGGCATTGGATATGGTATTTTGAGAATGGTCAAAAAGATCAAGAAGGTTCTTTTAATAATGTTGCACAAGATGGGTTGTGGCATTGGTGGTATTCCAATGGGAATATTAAACAGGAAGGTGAATACATAAATGGTGTAAAACATGGGACATGGTCATTATGGCACCCTAATGGAGTCGTTTCATCAGCCGAACCTTACCGAAATGGGAAGTTGGAAGGGAAACTAATACTTTGGTTTGAAACCGGCCAAAAAGAAGGGGAAGCATTATTTATTCAAGGAATAAAACATGGCTATGACCGAGGATGGTTTTCAAATGGAAATCCCAGATGGGAATATGAGTGGCTTAAAGGAGTAGAAGATGGCCCCCAAAGAATGTGGTTTGAATCTGGTCAACAAAAAGTAGAGCATCATTTCCAAAATGGGAAATTACATGGGCCTGTACAAGAATGGTATTATGATGGCAAAAAACGATTAGATGGTGTATCTGATTCAGGATTAATGCAAGGAGCATGGACATGGTGGTACTCAAATGGCAATGTAGCCATGTCGGGTGAATATATTGCTGGCACACCAACAGGCATATGGACCTATGAATCACCTATAGGAAATGGAGACATTGAAATAAATGAATTACCTACACAATTATGGGTAAATAAAAAATTAGAAACATGGCAAAAATTTCATAATCAATAATGATTTATCAATTATCCAAAAAGTTAGCATCTTTGGTCTTTGTCCTTGGGAAAGTTTAGAAGGAAGCACTAGCAGATAAAATGCTCATTATTGAACATTTATTTAAAGAATTGGATGCGGCTAAAATTCTCGGGGTTTCTATTCTAAGATAATTTATTGGGGGAAGTGAATTTAATTATTAATAGCCTACAGCTGCTGTTTCTCCACGAGAATCTGCGCCACCATAAAAACCATCATCATCAATTGTAATTCCGTTTGCTTCGCCAATATATCCCCAACGATAAGGCACAATAACATGCCCCATATTTTCTAAATTATTATTGACATCTTTGGAAATTCCACGTGGTTCGGTCATAATGACATCTGGGAGCCATTGAGAATGAACACGTGGTGCGCTAACAGCTTCCTGAATATCCATTTCATGTACAATCACATTCAATATAGTTTGGAGAGTTGTTGTAATAATGGTTGAACCGCCTGGGGACCCAATAACCATAAATGGTTTTTGATCCTTCAATACAATTGTGGGGGTCATGGAACTCAAAGGTCGTTTCCCGGGAGCCACTGCATTAGCTTCTTTCCCAACCAAGCCATAGATGTTTGGGATACCCGGTTTGGCAGAAAAATCATCCATTTCGTTATTCAAGAAAAATCCGGCCCCTTGTACCAAAACACCACAGCCGTAACTGGTATTGAGCGTGGTTGTAACACTCACCGCATTTCCATCTTTATCCACGACAGAATAATGGGTTGTTTCATTACTTTCATAGGGCCAGGGATGTCCTGCATATACGTCTGAACTCAAAGATGCTTTTTGTGGTTGAATTGTTTTTATACGTTCGGATGCATAAGCTGTATCTGTTAAAAAACGTACCGGAACTTGCCAATAATCTGGATCACCCATATGTTCGGCTCTATCTGCATAAGCGCGTCGTTCAACTTCTGTCAAATAATGAATATATTGAGAAGAATTCCACCCCATAGTATCCAAAGCAAAATGAGATAATTGATTAAACATATTAACTAATAAAGCACCTCCAGAGCTAGGAGGTCCCATCGAAATAACATTATACTTACTATAGGATCCTGTTACAGGATTACGATATTTTGATTCATAATCTTCTAAATCTTGAAGAGATATAAGTCCATTCCCACGTTTCATTTCATCAACAATATAGGACGCAACAGGGCCATCATAAAATCCATCTCGACCATATTTAGAAATTCGTTTTAATGTTCTTGCTAAATCTTTTTGGACAAATTTATTCCCGTGTTTCCAAGGGTGTTGTCCTTTTTTAATAAATATATCTTTTGCACCGTCATTATGTTCAAAAAATGGTTTGAATTGATTCAGTTGATCTGCTTCATTTTTGGATAAGGTGAATCCTTTTTCCGCTAAGCGAATGGCTGGTGCCATAACTTGCCTGATAGTTATGTTTCCAGATCCATGATCATTTAATGCTTTTAAAAGTCCATCCACCGAGCCTGGAACACCGGCAGCAGCACGCGAATAAAGAGACATGCCTTTAATAACATTTCCACTATCATTTAAAAACATATCTCTGTGTCCAGATGCTGGTGCTTTTTCTCGATAGTCCAACGTAAAAAATTGTCCGCTCTCTGTGGCTGAGACCATAAAACCACCCCCACCAATATTCCCATTTGATGGAGATGTTACCGCTAAGGCAAATCCAACTGCTACTGCAGCATCTACAGCATTACCTCCTTTTTTTAATATTTCAATACCTGCTTCAGATGCTTGTAAACTAGTAGATACGACCATTCCTTTATCTGAATAAACAGGATCATTATTTGCAGAAAAAGCATATGTAAAGAAGAGAATGACAATTGTAATTATATTTTTCATTATTTTTTGTGTGTTTGTATGGTTTTAGTATTTTCAAATTCTATAATTTCACTTTCTGAATAATGTAGTATTTCTTTTAAAATTTCTTGGGTATGCTCCCCCAATTCTGGTGCTGGATTTGTTTCAATCTCTGGAGCATCAGATAACATTACTGGCCCTCTGGCAAATTGATAAGAGCCAACATCCGGATCAATGATATTCACCAAAGCTTTCCTTTTCTGAATCTGATTAGAATCAAAAACATCTTTTGCTGTATAAACAGATCCAACTGGAACTCCATTCCCATTTAATTCTTTTTCAGCCTCAGCGCGAGTTCTTTGCGATAACCACTCCTCAATGATGGGTCCAAGAAATTTTGCATTTGCTGCACGGTCATTTCCTGTTTTGCTGCGCTTATCTTCGACCAAATCTTCTCTTTCAATAGAAGTACAAAGTCGTGCCCAAACCATATCGTCTGGAATATTCATGGCTAAATATCCATCTTTACATTTAAAGGCTCCACGGGGATAAAGATGCGTTAATCGACCCCGATGTGGTTCATTCCCTGTAATAGAATACAGCATTGCCATTCGTTCATTTAAGGAAAGCATATTGTCTAACATGGCGCTATCTACAAATTGGCCTTTACCTGTTCTTTCTCGCATAAATAATGCCTGCATAATGGCAAAAGATGTACATAAGCCAGAATAAACATCTGCCAGTCCATAAATTGTCCATGAAGGAGGTTTATCTTCAAAGCCGACCAAATGCATAATTCCACTCATAGCTTCAGCTACAATATCAAACGCTGGGCGATTAGAATCTGGCCCTTCATATCCTTCCATACGCCCAAACCCGGAAATAGCTGCATAAATTAATTTTGGGTTAATTTCTTTTAGGTCATTATATCCAACACCCATTTTATCTGTAGAACCGGGACGTAAATTTTCAACAACAATATCAGCCGATTTAATCAAATCTTTGTAGATTTGTTTTCCTTCATCTGAACGCATATTAAGGGCAAAACTTTTTTTATTTCTATTATAAGCCATAAAACCACCAGCTTTTTTTTCTCCATTTTCACCTTTCGCGAATGGAGGTATAGATCGTCGGGGATCCCCTGTTCCAGGACGTTCAATTTTGATGACTTCTGCACCTGCATCCGCAAGTAGCATCGAGCAATAAGGTGCAGCCATATATTGTTCCAAGGCAATGACGCGGATTCCAGTTAATGGTCTCTCCATTTAAATTCTTTCAACTAATGTAGATACACCTTGCCCAACACCTACGCATAAGGTGGCTAATCCATATTTGGATTTTCGACGATTCATTTCATGTACTAGCGTTGTTAAAATACGGGCACCGGAGCATCCTAATGGATGACCTAGGGCAATGGCACCGCCATTTACATTTACTTTCTTTGGATCAAGATTTAACTTTTTTATTACACCAATGGCTTGTGCAGCAAAAGCTTCATTTAATTCTATCAAATCGATTCCTTCTAACGGAATGTTGAATCTTGATAATAATTTTTGAGTAGAAGGAACCGGCCCATACCCCATGACGCCAGGATCCACACCTGCGATTGCTGAGCCCACCCAGCGTGCCAATGGTTTTAGTCCTAACTCATCTGCTTTTTCACGACTCATGAGCAAAACAGCTGCAGCACCATCATTAATACCACTAGAATTTCCCGCAGTAACCGTTCCATTATTCCTAAAAACAGGTTTAAGTGATAACAGCTTTTCTAATGTTAAATTTATTTTATATTTGCCATCTTGTTTAATATATCTTGGATGCTCATCCGTATTTACCAAAATGGGATCACCTTTTCTTTGGGGAATGGATATGGGCCAAATTTCATTCTTGAATTTTCCATCATTAATTCCGTTGATGGCTTTTTGTTGGCTCTCAATTGAAAATTGATCCTGCTCTTCCCGAGAAATATTACATTCTTCTGCAATATTTTCTGCAGTTTCTCCTAGACTTACGATGGGATATATTTTATTCATTTTTGGATTTTCAAATCGCCAACCAACCGTTGAATCAAAAACAGTTCTATGTCCTAATTTTCCAACAGTTGAAGGTCGTGGTACAATTAAGGGTGCGCGACTCATACTTTCAACACCACTTCCAATAAATATATCACCTTCGCCAGCGATAATAGCTTTGGCGGCTTGATTCACTGCTTCGAGTCCGGAAGAACAATTTCGATTCACCGTAACACCGCCAACTTCTAATGGAAAGCCTGCTAATAGAACTGCCATTCGTGCAACATCGCGATTATCTTCCCCAGATTGATTTCCACACCCCGCATATACATCTTCTACTAAGGATGGATCAATATCTGTCCGTTCAATGAGTCCTTTTAATACTTCAGCTAATAAATCATCAGGACGAATCGATGATAATGCTCCACCCACACGTCCAATGGGGGATCTCACTGCATCAATAATTACAACTTCTTTCATCATCTACTCATTTAGGAGAGCCATAAATTGACTCATTTTTTCCAAAAATAGAGCAGTTCTAGGGTGATGGTTTTCGATAAAATTATCAAAATCATCTGAATAGGCATCAATGATATTTTTGGCTTGTTCATCTGTTTCCATATCTAAGAAACTGGTAGACAATCTTAAACAAAAATTATTAAGATCACTACCAAAAGCACTACCGGGTAATGTAGCAATTCCAAAATCATCCAACAAATATTCAGATAAATTTTGGCAGGAAAAAATATTCATTTTTTCTAATTTATCTTTCCATTTTTTAAAAGATGGGTAAAGGTAAAATGCGCCTGAAGGTGAAGGGCTATCAAGTCCAATTTCTTTGAGTTTACGATGAACATAGTTAGTTCGTAATTCGTGGATATGGGTACACATTTTTATATAGGCATCAATATCTTGATTTCCACTATAAGCTAAAATTGCGGTATATTGAATGGGCCCAGGTACACAGGACCAAATACTACCAGCAATAGATTGAAATGATTTTGATAAATAATTTCCATGTTCATTATTTGGAAGAATAGCCATTCCAAACCGCCACCCACCTAAGGATAAATGTTTACTGAGTCCCCCAAAAATAATTGTTTTTTCAGGATAATACTTTGCAATGGTTTTATGAGAAAATCCTTCGTGAGTGACTAAGCTATAAATTTCATCACTAAGAATAAAAATATTTTTATCTTGAGCCCAATTGGCCACTGATTTCATTTCATCATCTGATGAAACATTTCCAACGGGATTACTGGGTGTATTCAGAACCAGCATTGTAGGATTTCCACCATCTGAAATAAAATCTTGATATGCTTTATCTAAGGCTTGAATATTTAAGGAATAATCATTTTTATCATCTAATAAAAAACGATGAATTGTTTTACCTGTCAAATGTGCAATGGAACTATAAGAAACCCAGGATGGTTTTGGTAATAATAAATCACCTTCGATGGATTGAATCATGGCGTATAGTAAGGATTTACTTCCAACCCCAACGATGATTTGTTTATCTATAAAATTTATTCCCAATTTTTCAGAATAATATTTTGCAATTGTATCTCTTAATTCTGGAACCCCTAAAGATGAGAGATAGCTTCTTTGGGATGCATTTTCTTGAAACATTTGTGACAAAGCTGGATGAACAGGGAATCGTGATTCTCCAAACCCTAAATGGAGTACATCTTTTCCATCGGCCCACATAGCGTTTACTTTTTCGTTCATCACAAGTGTGGGTGATGCTTTCGGTGATTTCATATTTGACTCTTTTAACCCAAAATTTTGATTGGCGAATTTAAAAATAAGTTTAAACTAGAATGCAATAAAAAAGCCCCAGCGATTGCTAGGGCTTTTTTTATTTTCATTGAATGAATGGACTAGAAATTATAAGATAATTTCATGTAGTCATAACGACCATTCATACCGTATGGAGCAAAGTTTGGATAAACAAAGGCACCATCATTATTGGAACCAGTCCATTTGTCAGGCATTTCATCTGTAAAGTTTTTAGACCCAATACCAACTGACACAGCACCGAAGTTGTAACTTCCTTCTAAATCAATAATAGATTTAGCTCCGAAAATTAACCCTTCAGTTCTACGGCTTTCAAATTCACCCACTTTATTAAAGCGGAATGAACCTGCCCAGTTTCCATTAGAATATTTGGTTGAGAAAACCATATTATCTTTTGGAGTTACTGTTGTCATAGTACGTACTTCACTGTCGTCAAAGATGCTTCCACCGTAATTAGCAAGCTCATCTGGTGTTTTAATCTCCCCAACGATTTCAGTTGCATTTTGATTATATGCAAGCGTGAAGTCCAATGCGCCCATAGATCCTAAATCCACGTTATAAGCAGCTGACACATCAAAACCAGATGTTTTTGTATCAACAGCATTTGCAAAGAAACGTCCACCGCCACCATAATCAGCACCTTCAATGCCAGCAGCAACTAATAAATCATAAACATGTGCGCCTAATGAACCTTCATCGTCATTATGAGACACAACTTGGCCATTTTCTTGAGTACCACCACCTGTTGTAAAATTACCTGTCATTACAACACGATCTTCGATATTCACATTATAGTAGTCAAATGTGAGACGAATACCTGCAACATTTGCAGATAATCCACCACTCATATTTGTGGATAATTCAGGTGTTAATGTAGTCGCACCTAAAGCTTGCGCAACAGGGTGATCTACAGGGAATGTTCCAACTTCAAATGCAACGCCATCAATAAAGTTAGTGGAGATTTTTGATTGGTAAGCTTGTGCTAATGCAGGAGCTCTAAAGCCTGTGCTATACGCACCACGAAGTACAATGCCTTCCATTACTTCATAACGTAATGATGCTTTGTAGCTAAAGTTGCTACCAAAGTCACTGTAATCTTCAAAACGACCTGCAAAGCCAACACGCATGCCATCCATTACTTCCATTTCAGCATCTGCGTAAGCAGCATAACTGGAACGATCAGCATTGGCTGTAGCCACAGCATTAGATGGTTTAAAACCACCAAAACATTGGCAACCACTACCTGCGGTAGCACTGTTTACATCTAGAATGGTTGTATCGCCATAAGCAACGCCATTTGTGTCTGATGCTGTAGTATAAGCATCCCAACCGGCGATATTAGTACCAGCTTGACCATTAGCATATGAAGCATATTCACCTGGGTAGATGCGGTATGATTCACTTCTAAGTTCACCACCAACAGCCACATTGATTCCGCCCATTTCTGTGGTTAAATCAAGGTTTGTTGTATTTTGATCGAATGTGAAACCACCAATGTCATAAGTCCGAATTTGTTCTGGACCAAATGAAGCATTTGTGGAAAACATTTTGTAATGGAAATCATTATTTCCGGAAGTATTACTTAAGTCATAAGACCATGTTCCAAAAACACCTTTAATACCCATGGATGTTGAAAAATCATAAATCGTTGGTGTAATATGAGGTACATATCCAGTTGGATTTGCACTTAACCATGTTTTATTAGGATGGTCTGGACCGCGTGTATAACAGCCAGCATCACTATTTCGTTGTGAATATCCACCAAATGCATAGAATGTGCGATCACCAGCAGGTAACTCAGTATTAAAGAAAATACCATAGTTATCTTGCTGACCATCACCCCAAATCATACGTTGTGGGTCGATATACCAGTTACTACCTGGGTTTAAACGATTTTCTTCAGCTTCATTGCCAGACCAGTAATCTGATTCAGGTTCATACAATGTTTCACCTTCAAATCCAATCCTGTTTGTGCGTCCACGATGGCGGTATTCTGCAGATACATTAAAGTATCCATCATCACCAAGAGCAAAACCTTTGTTGTATTGCACTTGCATCACATCACCATCATTTTTAACAGATTCTTCACTAGATTGAACAATGCCATTTTTATCAGCAATTGTTGTTGGATTCCATTCGTATGGAGCGCCATTTGCTTCCCAATCATAAAGGTCATAACCAGTAGGAACAGCTTCAACAGTGTGGTTTGATGCACCTGTTGTTACAGAAAAACTTCCTGCGGAATCACCGGATTTTAATACAATGTTAATTACACCGGCAATTGCATCAGATCCATATTGTGCAGCAGCACCATCACGAAGCACTTCAATTCTTTCAATGGAAGAAGCGGGGATGGCATTAATATCAACACCTGTATCACCTCGACTCGGGCTATTGTTTACATGAACCAATGCAGTCGTATGACGACGTTTTCCATTCACCAAGACTAATACTTGTCCGGATGAAAGACCACGAAGTGTCATAGGACGAACAGCATCAGAACCATCAGCAATCGTTGTACGTGGCATACTGAATGATGGCGCCAAAGATTGAAGAATTTGAGCTGTTTCACTAAAACCTGCACGACGAATTTCTTGAGCAGTAAACACATCAACGGGGACAGCTAGATCTTGCGCTGAGCGTGCAAAGCGGGATCCAATAACGGAAACGGCTTCACCTGCCAATGCAGAAGCATCAAGTGAAAAATTCAAGGTTGTTGCCCCTGAACCAACATTTACTGATAATGTTTTTGAGTGATAGCCAATGAATGACGCTTTTAAATTGTAAGCACCAGATTTTACACCTTGAATTGCGTAAACACCTGTCGCATCAGCAGCAGCCCCTTGACTTGTCCCTACAACTTCAACATTTGCACCCGCTAATGGATTGCCATTACTATCAGTAATGGTTCCAGAAACAGTCTGCGCAAATAGTGGCAGGGATAATGAAATGAATAACAAAACTCCTGTGAGTTTTTTCATTCGTGTCCTCCTTGTTTTTTGTTTATGTGAAATAATCATAGAGAATCCATCAAATTCTAAGAATTGCCTCAAATGATTTTCGTAATGTAGGACTATATGGGAGCAAAGGGCAAGACTTTAATTAAGATGGAAAATGGGTACATATTCTGTCCAAAATTATGGAGTGAATTGTCTCTGCCAATTCATACGCTGAAACATGAAGCGTAATTGAGTCGAAAGAGAATTTGTGGAACGAGAATCCCTTCTCGTCCTTTAGCACAATCAGGGGTGATTATGCCACATTTCCTTCTCGTTCTTTAGCGCAATCAGGGATGATTCTTTCGATTAATTGTTGCCAGAGTGATAGCAAAATATATGAAGCTGATTTATTCTCACCACTTATAAGACAAAGAGAAACCGAATCCCAATGAATTTTCATTGCGTCCATAGGCATATTTTACAGGATCTTGAAACATCTCTTCGCCATTAATGACCAAATCCAATAATATGTCGCCATAATGAATTCCCACACCAAATGAAGGGGAAACGGCTAATCCTGATTTTGCTTGGAAATCATATTTTTTAACAAATCCAATTCGGAGTAAGGACCAATCGGTAATGTGACTTTCTACACCTAAAGTTAAATGGGGAAAATAAAGAAGCGTTGAATCCTGATTGTATTGTTCATTACTAATTCCAAATGCAAATGATAGTGTGGTGTTTTCAGAAATATCCATATTGGAAAATAAATCAAACCGTCCTTCAATAAGTATTGTGGAGGTATCCAACGCAGTACTCTTATATTGTAAGGCCATACTTTGAAATTGAAGGAAATTAAATGAACGCCTAAAATTAAATTGGATATTAGCGTGGGAAAATTCATCATCATATAAAAGCCCGATTTCACCCCAAGGTCTTTTCGTGCCAAGTGCAATACGATTGATGGTTGAAGGCAAAACCGTTTCATCGATTTCAGCCGTTGAGGTATCATCTTCTACAGTGCCAATATGATTGACACCAAGTCCAATGCCCCAATTCCCTTTTCCCCAGAAGAAATTAAAAATATCATTTTCAGATGTATCGCCACTCCAAAACCCCCATTTAGTTTCATCTCCCCAAATGAGTTTAAAATCTCGTCCATTTGTTTGCGCTAAATTGCTCTGAGTGAGACTTTGAGGAAAGAGATGGATATTGGCATCATCATCTGGCCAAAATATGGGATTCCTACCTAAGGCTACAATACGGTGATTTGAAGCGAAGAGAGAAGCAGATAAAAGAATGAAAAGAAAAAATCGTGATATTAAACTGGCATGGGTTAGTCGTAAGATAAGACCCCTTTGTGTTTCCCCTATTACAGGGGAAAAAGAAGGATTCTCAAATTGGAATCCTTGACCATCTCCCCTGTAATAGGGGAGAATTAAAGAGGGGTCATTAATATTTGGAATGATATCTGTTTTCATACGACTAACTGTTGCCGAAGTAATAGTAAACTATTTATTTTTTGCTTTTCCTTGCACACTTTAGCACTTAAACACTTTTGACACTTTGTACTATTTAGTCCATTTTATCCCGAATAAAATTCAGAATTTGATCCGACGAAATCCGTGTTTGTTCTTGCGTATCTCTATCACGGATGGTTACGCTATCATCCTCCATGCTTTGGTGATCTACGGTAATTCCGAAGGGAGTTCCTGCTTCATCTTGACGATAATATCGTTTTCCAATAGAGCCTTGCTGGTCGTATAAAACTTTGAAATGGGGTTTGAGTCCATCAACAATCGTCCGTGCTTTTTCGGGTAAGCCCTCTTTTTTAATCAAAGGACAAATCACAGCTTTGACGGGTGCAATCCGTGGATGGAGCTTTAGAACAATTCGATTATTCTCAGTATCTTCCCAAAATGCATCGGATAAAACCGTCAGAAGCATACGATTGAGTCCGGCGGATGTTTCGATAATATAAGGAAGAAAGCGACTGTTTTCTTGCTGATCAAAATATTGTAATTTTTTCCCAGAAAAGGTTTCATGCTGAGACAAATCAAAATCGGTTCGATTGTGGATGCCTTCAATTTCTGACCAGCCAAATGGAAATTCATACTCAATATCCCAAGCTTCTTTGGCATAGTGAGCTAATTCTGTTTTGCCATGTTCGTGGAAGCGAATTTTCGATTCATCCACGCCCAACTTATTGGGATAAAAACGGAATCTTTTTTCTTTCCACTCTTTCATGAACTCGTCATCAGTTCCTGGTTTTACGAAATATTGCATTTCCATTTGTTCAAACTCGCGGGTTCGGAAAATAAAATTCCGAGCCACAATTTCATTGCGAAATGCTTTTCCAATTTGCGCAATACCAAATGGTATTTTCATTCGCATAGCGCCTTGGACAAGTTGATAATTCACATAAATACCTTGAGCCGTTTCAGGACGGAGATAGGTAACTGCACCCGAATCTTCTACGGGGCCCACATGGGTTTTAAACATGAGATTGAATTGGCGTGGTTCTGTCATTTTTCCGGTCGTGCCGCATTTAGGACATTTTATTGTATCCCACTCAATAGAATCGTAATCATCGCCAAATTCATCGGCTCGATAACGTGAGTTACATTGTTTGCAATCCACGAGCGGATCATGAAATGCATTTACATGTCCACTGGCTTCCCAAATTTTGGGATGCATCAAAATGGCAGAATCTAAACCTACGATATTTTCATGTACTTGGGTCATCTCTTTCCACCAAAGTTGAGAGATATTATTTTTGAGCTCGATGCCTAATGGACCATAATCATAGACGGCACCAAATCCTCCGTAAATTTCCGAACTTTGGAAAATAATCCCACGACGCTTACAGAGTGAGACCAATTTTTCTATGGTTTGATTCATTCGTCAAGTTCCTTCAATTCTTTTTCGATTTCGTCATCAAATGGGATATTTTCAGTATGAGTCTCAGTTGGCTTGGCTAAATGACTTTCTTTAGACGTTTTGAGATAAAGAAAAAGAAACCCTAAAGATAAAAATCCAGCTCCAATGGGCGCAATCCAGGCCATTTTGTTGAAGCCCGTTGCAATAGGAATCGCCAAAATACGTTCGCCATAAACCCCGACATAATAGTCCAAGATTTCACTTTTTGTTTTACCTTGAGCAACAAAGTTCTCAATTTGCTTCTCCATGTCTGGATTATGGTCCAAGTCGTAAACGGTTCCAGACCAGCAACAGGGAGAAATAAGGCTTTTCTTTAAATCAGTGGCTAGATCATCTTTTGCAATTAAAAATGGAGTTAATAGTAGCAGGAATAAAAATTTCTTCATGATTTCTTCTTCTTTCTTGTTTTGCGTTTTTTCTTTCGTGGCGGTGCGGCACGTTTTTTTTCTATGATTTCCACCGCATCTTCCAAAGTAACAGACTCAGTTGTAAAGGTTCGCGGAAGGGAAGCATTCACTTTTCCATCTGTAATATATGGGCCAAATCGACCTTCTTTCAATAGTAAAGATTCACCCGTTTTTGGATGATCTCCCAAGGTTCGTAATTCGGAACTTTTTTTATTGCGATTAGCGAGAAGTTCCACTGCCTTTTCCACCGTAATATCCAAGGGGGTCTCTGGGCCACGTAAACTGGCATTCTTTTTTCCACATTTGATGTATGGACCGTATCTTCCATAATCTGCTAAGATAGGTTCTTCTGTTTCGGGATGATTCCCAACCGTGCGAGGGAGCGCCAATAATTGAAGTCCCAATGTTAAGGTAATATCTTCTTGTTCAGTTCCTCGTGGAATAGACTTTCTTGTTTTTGATTCCCCTAATTGGACATAGGGTCCATAAGGTCCTTTCTTGAGCCAAATAATTTCATTTGAATTGGGATCATTTCCTAATTCTCGATCTTCTTCAATGGCTGTTGAAAAAATTTCTTCTATCGCTTCTAAAGTTAAATCTCCAAGATAGATGGATTCAGGAATTGATTTTGTGTCATCGCCACGACGAAGGTAAGGACCATATCGTCCGATACGACCTTCTACGGTATCGCCTAACGCTTTCGGCATGGGAATCGTGCAGGCCTTTGGAATATCAATTTTGTCATCCATCATTTTTTCTAGACCCGGCATTTTATCATCGCCAAAATAAAAAGATTTCATGAAGGGAAGTGCTTTTCTTTCTCCGCGAGAAATCTCATCTAAATCCTCTTCCATCAAAGCCGTAAACTCAGCATCGACCAATGTGGAAAAATGGTTTTCTAATAATTGCGTAACAGCTAATCCTAAAAATGTGGGCGTGAGTCGGCCTTTTGCTCTGTCCACGTAGCCTCGCTTCACAATGGTATCCATAATGGCCGCAAAAGTTGATGGTCGGCCAATTCCTTTTGCTTCTAATTCTTTGACAAGAGATGCTTCTGTAAATCGAGCGGGAGGTTTCGTGGAATGACTCTCTGCAGAAAGGGAAGCACAATTGACTTTTTCACCTTTTTCTACTGCCGGTAAAATGCGTTCCTTATCGGCCAAGTCTGCTTCAGGATTATCTTGTCCTTCCACATAAACGCGCATATATCCCGGAAATAAAATAACTTGTCCTGATGCTCTAAAATCAGCTTTTCCAGCTTGGATGGTAATGGACGTTTGCTTGAGTTTCGCTGGGGTCATTTGACTCGCCAAGGTTCGCTTCCAAATGAGATCATATAGGCTGGCGGCTTGACTATCTAAAGTCGCCTCTACTTCATCTTTTGTCTTAAATTTGCGATGAGCAGGACGAATGGCTTCGTGAGCTTCTTGGGCATTTTTTACTTTGCTTGCATATTGATTTGCATTGGCTGGAAGATACTCTTTTCCATATTTTTCTCCGATTAAATCCCGTGAGCCGGCCAAAGCTTCCGCGGACAAATGGGTGGAATCAGTTCTCATGTATGTAATGAATCCAGCTTCATATAAGATTTGTGCCGTGCGCATGGTTTGACGTGCAGACATTCGCAATTTTCGAGAGGCTTCCTGTTGAAGTGTGCTGGTAGTAAAGGGTGCTTTCGGTCTAGACGTTCGGGGCTTTTCTTCAACTGATTTTACAATCCAATCTTCCGTTTTTAAGCTTGTTTCCAAAGATTTCGCTTCGGACTCAGATAATAGTTGAACGTTTTTTGTTTTGAGTTCGCCTGTATCCGCATCAAAATCTTTTCCCGAAGCAATACGTTTCTCATCAATACGGACAAGAGTCGCTTCGAATTCAGTTTTGTCCTGTTCTTTATTTAATTGTGCTTTGATGTCATAATAAGTGGCTGACATAAATTTCATTCGTTTTCGGTCTCGATCGATCAATAATTTAACGGCCGCCGATTGCACTCGCCCAGCAGATAAGGCTGTTTTTACAAAATTCATATTAGATTGAAGCGTTTGCCATAAAATAGGAGAAATTTTGTATCCCACTAAGCGATCGATAATACGGCGTGTTTGTTGGGCTGCAATCATATTGTGATCTAAATCACGAACTTGATCCATTCCTGCCTGAACACCGGCTTTGGTGATTTCGGTAAATTCCACCCGTCCCACTTTTTCTTCTGGGATTTCACCAGCCAGATGCGCTGCAATAGCTTCACCTTCACGGTCCGGATCAGTCGCGATGAGAACACGTGGTGCCACTTTTGCTTTTTTTCTTAGGGATTTAATAAAGTCTGTCCGATTGGGCAAGACATGGAGCTTAATCTCAAAATCATTTTCAATATCAATAGCAAGTTCTTTTCGGGGCAAATCTTTTACGTGTCCCACAGAAGCAATCACTTCGTATTCTCCACCAAGATATTTCCCGATGGTTTTGGATTTTGAAGGCGATTCTACAATTAGTAATGGTTTTTGGCTCATTTGTATCTCTAAAGTTATTCGTTATCAATTCGGCGTTTTCACGCCCGCGTATATAATATACTGTAAAAAATCAGATTGTCAAATTTTTGATTATTTCATCTATATTTGCAATTGATTTTGTTTCTTGTTCTCCCGAGTTTAAGTTTTTAATAACCACAGTTTTTTCTTGAATTTCTGTTTCGCCTAAAATAAAAGCATATTTTGCACCAGAACGATTCGCCTCTCGCATTTGGGCTTTCATGCTTCGACGAAGGGTTTCGAATTGGACATCAAAACCAGCTTGTCGTAATGATTGAGTAAGTTTGATGGCTACCGATAATCCTGTTAGATCCAAATTGACCATATAAATATCAGTAGTATTTATCGGCGTTGATTCATCCATTGTTCCCATGGCGAGTAAAATACGTTCCATGCCCGCTGCGAATCCGATGGCGGGAGTTGGTTTTCCGCCTAAATCCTCAACTAAATTATCATATCGTCCCCCACCCAAAAGAGCATCTTGTGCACCGAGAGACGTTGAGGTGATTTCGAAAGTCGTTCTGGTGTAATAGTCAATTCCGCGAACCATTTTTGAATCGAGGATAAAGGGAATATTCAGCGCATTCAAAAAAGATTGAACGGCTTCAAAATGGCTTTGATCCTCTTCCGTCAAAAAGGCAGTAATGTTTGGAGCATTTTGGATGATTTCAATTTCGTGAGCTGCTTTTGTATCTAAAATGCGAAGGGGATTAGTTTCAAATCTTTTTTGGCTCGTTTCAGATAATTCGCTTAAAAAGGGACGGAGAAAATCTTGTAGCGCATTCCGGTAATTTTTTCGACACTCCGGCGAACCAATGCTGTTTAGGTTTAAGGACAAATCTGATAATCCCAAAGCCTTTAACAAAGAGAATGCCAGGGAAATGATTTCTCCATCTTGTTCTGGATGTGCTGAGCCAAAAGCTTCTACGCCAAATTGATGAAATTGTCTTTGTCGTCCTCTTTGGGGGCGTTCTCGCCGAAAAAGGGGTCCCATGTAAAACAATCTCTGTAAGGGTGCTTTTCCGCCTAAGTTATGTTGAATAAAGGCTCGAACTACAGAAGCAGTTAATTCAGGTCGAAGCGTAAGAGAGCTTCCATCTCTATCGGCCCATGAATACATTTCTTTCGAAATAATATCGGTTTCTGTTCCCACAGATCGAGAGAATAAATCTGTTTTTTCAAAAATGGGCGTGCGGATTTCTTCGTATGCAAACTGCCCTGCAATTTTTCGTATCGTCGATTCCAATTGTTGCCATTTGCCGGAATTTTCTGGTAAAATGTCGTAAGTCCCTTTGATGGAACGAATCAGTTTAGTCATCCGATTGTCCCGCAATACTGTCCAAAAGTAATTCTGCTTTTTCAATCAGCTCTTCAGGGACAAACACCCGTGTATTCCCTGAGGAAATGGTGCCTTCGATACTAAAGGTTGTTGATAAAGCATCCGACTTAATAAAGAATGGGATATTTTCTAAAGCCAAAATTTCTCCAGCCATTTCAGCATAAACAATTCCTTCAAAAGGGGTTAGTGCTTTCCAGCGAACATCGGCAACCGCTGCATCTAGATGATCTGTATTGACGAGTGTAACTTTGCAATCTGCACATTGAGTGATTTGCGGTTTATATTCTGCGTGGCATTCAGGACATATCATTATTGACTCCATTTATAAGGTCTAAATTCCACAGATCTTTCCATAAGAACAATCATAATTTTAATTTTTCATATGATTAATTTATTTGAGAAAAAGTTAAAGGAGTAAAAATTAGAATTTCTATAACTTGGCGAAAAAGTTGAAACAGGGTATTTTCTAGACTATGAAATTTCTAAAAATATTTCTATTCAGTAGCATTTTAAGTTCTGGATTATTTAGCCAATCTGCGACTCGAGATTTTCGAGATGAATTGAAATACCAAAATTCTGCTATCAATCAATTGAAAAATGAGATTGATAAGCTGCATACGAAAATCCGTTCCACTGATCAAAAAATGCAGAATGCCGCAACCCGCATTACCAATATTGATAAGGAATTAGCTTTAATGAATCAACTGATAAATCAGTTGAAATTGCAGGAGAAAAATACACGTAGAAAAATTGAAACGAGCAAAAAAGATATCATTTCGAGTGAACAGGAGTTAAAAAATCTTAGAGATAGATATGAAAAACGTGTTGTAAATACGTATAAACGTGGTCGACTTTCTGACTTAGAAAAGGTTTTCAGTTCAAGCTCTTGGCGTCAAGCTGTCTATCGTAATCAATACCTAAAAGTGATATCAGAAATTGAAAGAAAAATGGCGAAACGTATTGATACAATCATTTTAGATATCCATCGACAAAAATTGGACTTGGAAGTTGCGCTACGAGAAAATTTACAATATACTAAAGAAAAGAATGTTCAGCAAAAACGCATAAGAGAAAGAAAAATAAAACGAGAAAAAGAACTCTATCGATTGCGGAAAAATAAAAAAGATTTAGCCAGTTATATCCAAGAAAAAAAGATGGGATTAAAGCAGATGGAATCGCTTATCAAATCCATTTTAGAAGACAAAGCAAGATTTGAAAGAGAAGAACGTATTCGTCAGCAACAAGCCGTCTTAAAGACCAAAGAATTTAGTGCTTTAAAGTCACATCTTTCTTGGCCAGCAGAAGGAAGAGTTGTGACAAAGTTTGGTCGACATTGGAATCCAAAATTGAAGACCACAACGGAAAATCCTGGAATTGATATTAAGGGAAAACCTGGCGCTCCCATTCGTTCAGTTTTGACGGGCATTGTCACAACCCTTACCTATCTCCGTGGATATGGCACGACGATTATCATTGATCATGGCGGAAATTTTTACACGGTTTATTCTCATATCACTAATATCCAAACCCATGTAGATAGCGAAGTTCGTGCAGGCGATGTGATTGCTTATATGGGTGATTCAGGCTCTATTGATGGGTCAAAATTACATTTTGAGATTTGGGGAAAAGGGAAGCATTTGGATCCTGAAAAATGGTTAGTGAAAAAATAAAAATGGTCTCAACTCCACAGTTTCAGTCAGGTGTTTGGACTCAATTAAGACGAATTGCTCAATCAGGCTTAGTTGGGAATGGATATATATTTTCTGGCCCGCCAGGTTGTGGGAAAGAAGGAATGGCCACCGCTTTTGCTCAATTTCTTAATTGTGAAAATCCAAGTAAAAAATCATGTGGATCTTGTCCATCATGCGCTCGATTTAGAGCCTTAGAAAATGAAAAACTAAAATTAATTGTCCCCCTTCCTGCTCCAAAAGGGAAAAAGATAGATACGGATAGTGAAGATGGAAATGCGGTGAGTCAAAGTGATATGGAATTTTTAAGCGAAGCCATTCAAGAAAAGGCACAAAACCCATTTCATAAAATTCGTGTACCAAAAGCCAATCGTATTTTGATTCAAACGGTGCGTGAATTACGAAAATCATTATTCCTAAAAGATGCAATAAAGGGACAAAAATGTATCGTGATTTTTGATGCTCATTTGTTATCCGTTGGACAAGGAGAAACGGCAAATGCACTCCTTAAAATTCTTGAAGAACCTCCAGAATCTACCACATTCATATTGGTAACAGATCATCCCGCGCTCCTTTTGCCAACAATTTTATCTCGTTGCCAAACGATTCAATTTCCTCCCCTAAAAGCAGATGATGTTAAAGCGTGGCTTACGGCACAAGGAGAAGATGAAAATGTCAAGTTCATCGCAGGTTTGAGTCAGGGAAATATCCATCGCTCACGGAAATTAATGGCGCTTTCTACTGAAGATATTATGGATCAGTTGGAAGCATTCATTGCAAACATTACATCAAAAGATCCGAATGCATGGAGAAGTTTTACGCAAGAAATCGGACGGATTGCCTTTCAAAAACCAGACGAATTGAAATTCCAATTTCAGATGGCATCCTTATGGATGCACGGTACCTTTCATTTGCGAAAAGGTATGCCTTTGCCCATTCATGAAACGGACTTAAAGCCAGGAATGGAAACTTTTAATCAAAAATATCCAAACGCCGATTTGCAATCCATAGTCATCTTATTTGAGAATACATTGGTAGCGAAGGAAATGAATTTGAATATGTCCCTAATTTTAACCAATTTATTATTAGATATCGAAGAGAGGCTTAACGCATGAATGATAAATTTTACATAAGTACACCGATTTATTACGTGAATGATAAGCCTCACATCGGACACGCCTATACCACGATTTTAGCCGATGTGCTTTCCCGTTTTCATCGCAACAGGAATGAAGAAACTTTTTTTCTTACCGGATTGGATGAGCACGGACAAAAAGTTGAGCAAGCCGCATCTGCGAGAGATGTTAATCCCCAACAGCATTGCGATGAAATGGCGCCACGATTTACAAAATTGTGGGAGGAACTTCATATTTCCAATAATGATTTTATCCGTACCACTGAAAGTCGTCACAAAAAGGTGGTGCAAGAAATTCTTCAGAAAGTGTGGGATGCTGGCGATATTTATGAAGCAGAATATGAAGGTTTATATTCTGTTTCGGAAGAACGTTTTGTAACAGAAAAAGAAGTAGAATCAGGTGATTATCGTGATATCCAAACCTTGAAAGAAAAAAATTATTTTTTCAAAATGAGTAAATATCAACAAAAATTAATTGATCATATTGAATCTAATCCTGATTTTATTCGGCCAGAACATCGAAAGAATGAAATCTTGGGCTTTCTCAAAAATCCTTTAAACGATCTCTGCATTTCGCGTCCAAAATCTCGCATGAGTTGGGGCATCGATTTGCCTTTTGACGATAACTATGTAACCTATGTCTGGTTTGATGCGCTTATTAATTATGTGACAGCCATTGGCTATGGAGCAGATTCAGAAAGTTTTAAAAAATGGTGGCCCGCCAATATGCATCTTATTGGAAAAGATATTCTCACGACACATGCTGTGTATTGGCCAACAATGTTGATGTCTCTTGGTATCGATTTGCCCAAAACCATTTTTGCCCATGGCTGGTGGTTGATGAAGGATTCTAAAATGAGCAAATCATTAGGGAATGTGGTGAACCCTATGGATTTAATTTCAGATTATGGTGTAGATCCTGTTCGCTATTATCTCATGCGGGAAATGGTTTTAGGGCAAGATGCAAACTTTACCATTGATTCTTTTATCAAACGATATAATGCTGATTTGGCTAATGACTTAGGAAATTTATTAAGTCGCGTGAGTAATTTGATTGTGAAAAATTTTGAGGGTAAAACGCCAGATCCAGGTACATTCACATCTCAAGAATCTGAATTGATTGAAAAGGCGAATCAATTTGAAACACTCATTTCAGAAAAAATTGACGAGATGAAAATTCATGATGCGATTGAAGAGACATTACAGTTTGTCCGAAGCGTAAATCGTTATTTGGAAGAAACGGCGCCTTGGAAATTGGTAAAAGAAGATAAGAAATCTGCAGCTCGCGTACTATATTCTGCCGCTGAAACTCTGCGTATTTCTGCGATTATTTTAGAACCGATTATGCCAAATCGAATGGAAGATTTACTCGCATCTTTAGGCACAAAGAATAAAACCTTAATTTGGGGCGAGTTAGAAATCGGCTCCACCATCACAAAGGGCGCTCCCCTTTTTCCTCGTATTCAAGTTTAAAGATCAGGCTAATACAATATTCATTTTCAAAATTCAAAAAATAATAAAAAAAGATTAGGAAGGCTAACAATCTTTTTTGTATAATGCCTGCCATATTATTCAACGATAAATAATAAACTTAAAAAACCATGAATGAACAATATAGAAATTATAATTGTGTTGTAGCCAATTTAGTGGCACAGCCAGCTATTGGTTTGAGAATGGTTTTATTAGTAAATATTTTGCTTCTGCTTAATATTTTAGTCCTTATTATTGGACTCGTCGTCTAAGTCGCCTAAACGAATAAAAATACGAACAGGCAACTAGGACGACGGGACAAACACTCCCTAAAACTTCTAACATCTACCTGTTCATAACTCGTTTAGTTTTCTGAGATGGCGTAATCTTAAAAAAGAGAAAGATTATGAGATCAGATACAATTAAAAAAGGATTTGAGCGTGCACCACATCGAAGCTTGCTACGAGCGACGGGTGTGATTCAATCTGAAAGTGATTTTAATAAACCATTTATTGGGATTGCTAATTCCTATATTGATTTGATTCCGGGCCATGTGCACTTGCAAAAATATGGTAAAATTGCAAAAAAATCAATCCGAGAGACTGGCGGCGTACCGTTTGAATTTAATACAATTGGTGTTGATGATGGCATTGCTATGGGGCATATTGGAATGCGTTATTCTTTAGCAAGTCGAGAATTGATAGCAGATAGCATAGAAATAGTGGCTGAAGCTCATCGTTTAGATGGTCTGGTTTGTATTACCAATTGTGATAAAATTGTCCCAGGGATGTTGATGGCAGCAGTGAGATTAAATATTCCAACTATTTTTATTTCTGGTGGACCGATGAAAGCAGGAACAAATTCCCAAGGTGAAACAGTAGACTTGATTTCTATATTTGAGGGTGTAGGGCGAATGAAAGCTGGCGAATTGGATGAAGCCTTATTATTAAATAATGACGGGACAATCGCGGAAGGGGCAGGACAAAATATTTTTCTTATTAAAAATAAAGAAATTTATACGAATGCAGAAGATTCCAGTATTTTGATGGGTATTACCCGTGAATCGGTTATACATATTTTGACTGAATTAGGATTTAATATTCATATTAGCGAACTATCTCTTGGGCAATTATACACGGCCGATGAAGCATTTTTTACAGGTACAGCTTCGGAGGTTACACCTATTAGAGCAGTTGATGGTCGTATAATTGGCAACGGTAGGAGAGGCTCTTTAACAGAGTTAATTCAAAAAACATATTTTGATGCGATTAAAGGTAAAGAGCCTAAATATAACGCCTGGTTGACTTATATAAACTAATTAGGTTTTTCTCTTAGAGTTCTTTTATTTGGGAATAAAAATTGTTTAAATTAAACCTCTCACAATGCTTGCAAGATACAAATAAATGCCTAAACCTATTCTTACAAAACGATTTCATTTTTGCGCTGCTCATCAATATGGTCACATAGATTGGTCACAGGAAAAGAATGAAGCAACTTTTGGAAAAGATGCGAAAAATCATGGACATAATTATACGCTTGAAGTGAGCGTCAAAGGGGAGATTAATCCAGAAACGGGCTGGTTGATTGATTTGGGACATTTACAAGAAGTCGTCAAAAAAAATGTGATTGATATTTTTGATCATAGTCAAATAGAGCGAGAAATTTCTTGGTTTGAAGATAGACAGCCATCATCTGAAAATATGGTCATATTTATATGGAATCAGATTGAAAAAGGTTTAAATGAAGGAAAGCTCTATCGGATTCGACTGATTGAAACCGCTACCATTTATACCGATTATTACGGAGATTAATTCGTGAATTTTAAAGATCGATTTTATCTGATTCTTACGGGGATATTTATTGCTTCCTTGGTGACGAGTAATTTGATATTTCAAAAATTCTTTTCTTGGACGCCCTTTGGGCTTTACACGTTTGAAATTTCAGTTGGCATTTTGCCTTATCCCATCACTTTTTTGGTGACGGATCTTGTTTCGGAATTATATGGGAAAAAGAAGGCTGATCAGCTTGTGATTTCGGGTTTGATTTCAAGTGTTTTTGTTATAGGAATTATTATGATTGCAGACTCAGTTACAAATACAGTTTGGTCTCCAGTAAACGATAAGATGTTTCATACTGTCTTTGGATTGTTTGGCCCAGCGATTTTTGCTTCTATGATTGCCTATTTGACGGCACAATTTATTGATATTCGTATTTTTCATTTTTGGAAAAAACTCACCAAAGGGAAACATCTTTGGTTAAGGAACAATGGATCCACAATTATTAGTCAATTGGTAGATACGACTACGGTTCTACTCCTATTATGTTTTACAGGTGTTATAGATTGGAGCCGATTTTGGTCACTTTTGGGAAATGGATTTTTGTTCAAAGTGATTGTTGCTTTATTTGATACGCCCATAATTTATGGTGTGATTTATGCATTAAAGGGGAAGATTGAAATCGCCCCATACACAGAGGAAATATAAAAAATGAACCATGAAAATATAGAGAAAATTGTTCACGACTTATTGGGTGAAATTGGTGAAGATGCTTCACGAGAGGGCTTGGTTAAAACGCCGGTAAGAGTCGCAAAAGCATGGGAATATTTTTCACATGGATACAGACAATCTGTTGATGAAATCGTAAATAATGCAATTTTTCATGAAGAAGCAAAGGATATGGTTATTGTACGTGATGTTGAATTTTTCTCACTTTGTGAACATCACTTGCTTCCTTTTTTTGGGAAAGCACACGTAGGATATATCCCGAATGGTAAAGTGATTGGACTTTCAAAAATTCCAAGAATTATAGATATGTATTCTCGTCGCCTCCAGGTGCAAGAACGATTAACACATCAAGTGGCAAAAGCGATTCAAGAAGTATTAAACCCTATTGGTGTGGCGGTTGTGATGGAAGGGCGTCACATGTGCATGCAAATGCGTGGCGTAGAAAAACAAAATAGTTTGGCCTCAACCAGTGCCATGTTGGGACAATTCAGAAAATCCGCCGAAACACGAACAGAATTTTTAAGCATAATAAAAAATTGAGTATTCTAAATGAGCAAAACAAAATTTGATTTAGTTGTTTTAGGTGCTGGTCCTGGAGGCTATGTGGCCGCGATTCGCGCTTCCCAATTAGGCCTAAAAACAGCTATCATTGAAAAAGATGATTTAGGAGGCGTTTGCCTCAATTGGGGATGCATTCCAACTAAGGCATTATTGAAAAATGCGGAAGTGCTCCATACCATTAAAAATAGCAAAAAGTATGGAATAAAAGTGGATGGTTATTCTGTCGATTTTCCTGCCAATATCAAACGAAGTCGGCAAGTTTCAGAACGATTATCCAAAGGTATTGGATTTTTGATGAAGAAAAATGGAATCACCCACCTTCAAGGTGTCGGAACGCTTCAAGATACCAATACGCTTTTGCTCAAAAAGGATGGGAAAACCGCCAAAATCGAAGCAGATAAAATCATTATTGCTACGGGAGCTCGCCCTCGCACTTTCCCTGGGATGGAGATGGATGGAAGACGAATTATCGGAGCGAGAGAAGCCATGACCTTAGAGGCGCCACCAAAGGAAATGATTGTGATTGGTTCGGGTGCAATTGGGTCTGAATTTGCCTATTACTACACTATGTTTGGGACCAAGGTTCACATGATCGAAATGCTTGATCGTATTTTGCCCATGGAAGATGAAGACGTTTCCAAAGAAGTGGAAAAATCATTCAAAAAATCAGGAATGAAAATTTACAAATCAACAAAAGTAAATAAAGTCGAAGCGCTCAAAAGCAAGGTGAAAGTGCACACCGAACATAATGGAGAATCAAAAATTATTGAAGGTGAACTTGCGCTTTTGGCCGTGGGCGTTCAGGGAAATATTGAAAATATTGGATTAGAAAAAGTGGGCATTCAAACTGAAAAAAATGCGATTGTCATCAATGAAATGAACCAGACAAATATTCCCAATATCTATGCAATCGGCGATGTTTCTGGTCCGCCCTGGTTGGCCCATGTGGCTTCCGCACAAGGACATGTGGCTGCGGAACATGCCGCTTCTCATATAACGAAAGCAGTGGATTATTCCAATATTCCAGGATGCACTTATTGTCAACCACAAGTGGGTTCATTGGGACTAACCGAAGCTCAGGCATTAAGGCAGGGTTTTGATATAAAAGTGGGACGGTTTGATTTTCGTGCGAGTGGAAAAGCCATGGCGACAGGCGACACAACAGGTTTTGTGAAGCTAATCTTTGATAAAAAATATGGTGAGCTTTTAGGGGCACATATTGTGGGATCAGAAGCGACAGAATTGATTGCAGAATTAGGAATGGCGAAAGCCTTGGAAAGCACTTGGGAGGAACTGGCGATGACCGTTCATGCTCACCCCACTTTATCCGAATCCATTATGGAAGCGGCATTGGATGCTTTTTCGGGATCAATTCATCAGTGATAATGTCCCCTTCAAGATTAGGGCGACATAAATTTATATCGCCAAACATGTCATGCTGAGCTCGACGAAGCATGTTGAAAGAATGAAAAGAAATAATAAATGAAAACGGGATATATTTATATTATTGAGTGTGTAGATAAATCCTATTATACTGGGGTAACGAGTAATCCTGAAGGCCGTTTTTGGGAACATGAAAAAGGAATAGGAAGTCAATATACGGCAAAAAGGAGACCTCTTAAATTAAAATGGGTATCAGAAGAAGTCGATATTATGACAGCAATTAGTTTTGAAAAACAAGTAAAAGGATGGCGAAGAGAAAAGAAAGAAGCGCTTATTGATAATAGACAAGATATCTTGCCATTGTTAGCAAAATTGAAAAAAGGGGAAATAAACAAAATGTCCCCTTCGTCAAGCTCAGGGCGGCATTAAGTGCCCCCCCAATCGCGTCATGCTGAGCTTGACGAAGCATACAAGCAGAAAACATAAAAAAAGAAAATGATATCATCTCAAATCAAAAAAATAGAAATCTTAGATTTAGGCAAAAGGTCTTATCAAGAAGTGTGGGATCTTCAAAAAGAGATGCAGGCGAACCGCATCGCTGGAAAAATTGAGGACACCTTGATTTTGGTAGAGCATGAGCCAGTATATACTTTAGGAAAAAATGCGGATCAAAATCACCTTTTGCAAAAACGGAATGAATCTGTGAATATTTATCAAATTGAGCGAGGGGGGGATATCACGTATCACGGCCCAGGTCAGCTGGTAGGATATCCTATTTTAGATTTATCAAATTACAAAAAAAGTATATCTTGGTATATGCGCACTTTGGAGCAAATTATCATCGATACTTTGGATGATTTTAAGATTCGTGCCCATCGAAATGAGGGCTTAACCGGCGTTTGGGTAGGGGACGAAAAAATTGCAGCTTTGGGTGTTCGAGTTAGTCGGTGGGTTACCATGCATGGATTCTCATTGAATGTGAACCCTGATTTATCCTTTTATGATGGGATAATTCCCTGTGGTATTTTTGAACATGGGGTTACATCTATGGAGCATTTTCTGAGAACTCAACAAGATTTTGAAAAAGTTAAACAGGTATTGATTGAGAAGTTTAATCAATGTTTTATAAAGAACTAAACCAACGAATTATTAAAGACTAATGATAAAAGTAATAATTTTGATTTTATTTTTCTTGAGTAATGGCATAACTCAAGAATTAAAAGAAACAGGTGAATATCAGGTAGTAAATGTATACGATTTGCCAAAGGATATAACAATGGAAGTTGGGTATAGTATCCCAAGTTATGAACAAGCATCCAGACCTTTAATGAGATGGGAGATGATATCAAATAATGCTAATAATGTTACCAATAAATTCTTTCGGTTTAGCGATAATCAATATTTTATTGAAGAAAGCAGGTTAACGGAACATGATGGAATAGAAAAGGTTTCTTATTTTAGAATGCCACGCAATAAACAAATAATCGCTAAAAGGGAAAAAACAGTTTCAAATCCACTTGAGAAAAATATTTATCCATATTCTGTAAAATTTATTGTTATGGATATTTTAGGAGATACACTGCTTATAAGAAATAAAAATAAAAATGATGTAGTTATTACTGATTACTCATCGAATGGCAGATATTTTTCACATAAAAAAGGGGAAAGTAATATCAGAATTCATAGTCCGAAGAAATCACCAATTGATATTATAAAAAATATGCCCTTAAATAGGTATGAGGAAGTATCAGCGATATTATTTGATAATCTTAATACTCAAGATATAATTCTTCAGGGTAATGTTCGAATAGATAATATCATAGAAAAAAAGTTTTTTGCGGTAGTTGATAAAAACAATTATCTTTTATGGGAAAAAAGAACAAATGTAATTCATCATGGGATAAATATTGTTTTTTCTGAATCTGGTGATTATTTTGGCATCATGGACGCGTTTAAATATAAAACTAAAGGTACAATTGAGTTAGAAATTATTAATCGTAGTGGAAAAACAATCGCAGTTTATCCAAATATTCTTGCATCAAATGCAGGAATCAGTGATGAAGTCAAGTTTCAATATATATCCGATGATGATAAATACTTCATTACTCAACATAGAGGTAATATTATGGTATATGACTTATTTACAGGAGAGACACTCAATAATTTAAGATTTAAAAAAGGATATGGATTAAAGAGACACTATTATCGTTCAGAAACGGGATTCCTTTACGTAATATTTACTTATCCCTACCCTGTTATCGATCGTAGGACATATATCGGAGTTTATCCCTTAATGGGTGATATAGAACATCCAATTATGCTGATAAATACAGGCGTATATGACCCACCTAAATATAGGATTTACAATTTTTCTGTGTCAAAAAATGGGGAAGAAATCTCCATGGAAATGGATGAAACTATTAAAGTCTATAAATTGAATTTTTAACCGGAAAAAAGGGAAATTTAATGTCGCGATTACATGGATTTACAAAAAAACAAATACTTGAGGTTTATAGTAAAATGGTTCTTGCAAGAATCTTAGATGAGAAAATGCTCATTTTGCTCAAGCAAGGGAAAGGCTATTTTCATATTGGCTCTTCTGGCCACGAAGCCGCTCAATTGGCAGCCGCTTCTGTGATGCGTTCCGGCGAGGATTGGTCTTTCCCCTATTATCGTGATGCCACTTTTTGTTTAGGAATTGGCATGACAAGCCGGGAACAATTGCTGAGCTTTTTAGCCAAGGCAGATGATCCGAATTCGGGTGGACGCCAAATGCCACAGCATTATGGTCATACCGATTTACGCATCGTGAGTCAATCTAGTCCAACAGGGACACAATATTTACAAGCCGTTGGTTGTGCCATGTCCCGTCAAATGGAAAAAACAAAAGAAGTGGTTTACGTTTCTTCCGGTGAGGGAACTACAAGTCAGGGAGATTTTCATGAAGCTCTAAATTGGGCGAGTAACGCAAAAGCACCCGTTATTTTTCATATTCAAGATAACGAATATGCGATTTCCACTCACAAATCTCACCAAACGGCGGATTCGGTTTATGCCATGGCGGCGGGTTATAAAAATTTATCACGATTTGAAGTGAATGGAACAGATTTTTTTGAAACGAATCTCGCGTTTAAGCAAGCCAGCGAAAGAGCACGAAAGGGAAAAGGTCCATCTATTATTGTTTCGAATGTGGTGCGATTGCTCCCCCATTCCAGCTCGGATGATCAACGGAAATATCGCACTGAAGAAGCCTTAGCGAAAGATAAGGCACGCGATCCATTGCTTGTTTTGGAAAATCAATGCATCAAAGAAAAATTTATTGCACAAAAAGAATTTGATAGCATTCACATTGAAGTCAAGAAACAGGTGGATGCAGATGCGGAGTGGGCTGAAAAACAAGCCTTCCCATCACCAGAGACAGCCTTAGATCATATTTATAGTGATGAACCCGTTTTAGAGGAAACGGAATTGAATCCGATCTCGGATAAAATTGTTATGGTCGATGCCATCAATCATGCTTTAAAAGAAGAAATGTCACGCAATGATAAAATGGTGATTTATGGTCAAGATATTGCTGATCCGAAAGGAGGCGTTTTTACCGTAACAAAAGAATTGTCCAAATTATTTGGTAAGGAGCGGGTATTTAATTCTCCTTTGGCTGAGTCATCCATTGTGGGAACGGCGATTGGCTTGGCCGTAACGGGTTTCAAACCAGTGGTAGAAATTCAATTTGGAGATTACATTTGGACAGCCATGATGCAACTTAGAAATGAAGTAGCAAGCATACGTTATCGTTCAAACAATCAATGGACAGCCCCCATTGTTTTTCGTGTGCCGGTGGGCGGTTACATTCATGGCGCCTTGTGTCATAGCCAATCCATTGATGGTTATTTCATCCATTTGCCTGGGATATATTTGGCGTATCCTTCCAATGCAGCAGATGCCAAAGGTCTTTTGAAAATGGCGTGTCGCATGGATGATCCGGTTATCTTTATGGAACATAAAGGACTGTATCGTCAAGGATATGCAGCGACAGAAGAACCGGACGAAAATTATATCCTTCCTTTCGGAAAAGCAAAATTTGTGCGGGAGGGGACAGATTTAACGATTATCACTTGGGGAGCCATGGTGCAAAAATCGATTGAAGCGGCGCAAACTTTAGAGGCACAAGATGCTTCTATTGAGATCATTGACTTACGAACCCTGAACCCTTTAGATTTGGATACCATCGAGCAATCTTTGAAAAAAACAGGAAAAGCTTTGGTCGTTTATGAAGATAATTTGACTAATGGTCCTGGCGCAGAAATTTCGGCTTTGATTGCAGATCGATTTTTCGAATATTTGGATGGACCGATTCGTCGTGTGGCCACAAAAGATTCACCCATTCCATACAATTGGTTTTTGGAAGAAAAAATTCTAGCTCAAACACAAGATATTTCTGAAGCTATAACTGAATTACTGGAGTACTAAATGATTGTAGATATCATAATGCCAAAAATGGGGGAATCCATCACAGAAGGAACCATTTTGGAATGGAGAAAAAAAGTAGGGGAAGCGATCAAAAAAGATGAGCTGTTCCTTGAAATTGGGACGGACAAAGTAGATTCAGAAATTCCTTCCACAGATGCAGGCATTTTAATCGAGATTTGTGCAGAAGTCAATGAAATCGTGGAAGTGGGAAAAGTCATCGCTCGCATCGAAACGGATGAAAATGCTGTGGGAGAAATAAATTCCCCTTCTTCAACGAAAAGTGAAACACCAAAGTCGGAAAGTAAAGTTGAGGTAAAAAAGAGTCCAACGTCGCCTTCAGTTGAAAGACCCACGATATTGGAGAAATTTTCTGGAAAGAAATTTTTTACACCCGTTGTGATGAAATTGGCTCAATCTCATAATTTATCTATGGATGTTTTGAATCAAATTCGAGGTTCAGGTCGAGGCGGTCGAGTAAGTAAAAAAGATATTTTGAATTATTTAGATAAGCCATCAGTTGCTGTCGAAAAATCCCAAAATATTCCACCTGTGATTTTAGATCGAGGTGAAAGCACAGAAGAAATGGGACACATGCGAAAGTTGATTGCAGAGCACATGCGCAAAAGTTTGGATACGTCCACTCATGTTTATCTCGCGACAGAAGTAAATATGACACCGATTATGGATTTCATGGGAATCCATAGCGACCGATTTTTCCAACAGGAACAATTCAAATTAACCGTAACGCCATTTATCATTATGGCTTGCGTCCAAGCCTTGAAGTCTTTCCCGGAAATGAATGCTTCCTTGGATGGAACGACCATTCATTATCATAAACATTTGAATATTGGCATGGCAGTTGCGATTGAAAAGGGATTGATGGTGCCAACACTTCAAAAATGTGAAGAAAAGAATTTTCTCGGATTGTGCCGAAACGTGAATGACATCGCCAAACGAACGCGCTCGAAACAAATATCACCAGATGAACTTCAGGGCAGCACATTTTCGATTACAAACTTCGGTGTGTTTAATGTGACCCTGGGATTGCCCATCATCAATCAGCCGAATGTAGGAATTTTGGGCATTGGCACCATTCGTAAACGTCCCGTTGTAATTGAGTCTGAATCGGGTGATTCCATTGGAATCCGAAGTATCATGATGCTTTCTCTTGGCTTTGACCATCGATTGGTAGATGGGGCAGGCGGGAGTCAATTTATTGATAAGTTACGACACGCATTAGAATCTTTTGATTTAGAGAATTTATTTTAAGGCTTCTTTTATGTTGAATCGTCAAATACTCCGCCCATTGAAACCGAAAATTCGGATTCATTATGGGAAGAAATATCGCGCATTGCAAAAAGCCGTTCAAGTGGAAAATTTGAATACAGTTTGTGCCGAAGCTCGCTGTCCGAATGTTTTTGAATGTTGGAATCGTGGGACAGCCACATTAATGATTTTGGGTGATGTTTGCACGAGAGCGTGTAGATTTTGTTCCGTAAAAACAGGTAAGCCGACCTGGAAAGATGAGGGCGAACCGAAACGTACGGCGGAAGCCGTTTCGAAAATGGGGTTAGCCCATGTGGTTATTACATCGGTAGATCGAGATGATTTAAAAGATGATTATGGCTCACGAATTTGGGCAGAAACGATTTTGGAAATTCGTAAACGTAATCCAAAATGCACGGTAGAAATCTTGACGCCAGATTTTAAAAATCACAAGCCATCACTTAAACGTGTGTTTGATGCGAAGCCAGATATTTTCAGTCACAACTTAGAATGTGCCGAACACATCAGTCAATCTGTGCGAAGCCAAGCAAATTGGCAAGTGAGTTTGGATGTATTGCGTCAATCTGTTTCTTTTAATTTACTTACAAAAACAGGAATGATGGTGGGCTTGGGGGAGTCGGCAGAAGAGGTTTTAGAAACCATGGAACAAACGGAAAAAATAGGTGTAAAGATTTTCACGATTGGTCAGTATCTTCAGCCCACAAAAAAACACTTATCTGTTCAACGATATGTTCAGGAAGAAGAATTTGAGATGTATAAAAAAGAAGGATTGAAAATGGGTTTTAGTATTGTTGAATCTGGAGCATTGGTAAGGAGTTCTTACCATGCAGATGAGCAAGCAAAATTGATGTTCAAGGAAAATTTATGAAACAAAATAAAAACTTAATTTATGGATTAATTGTTATTGCGGGAATGCTCCTTGCTTACGTGACGACACAAAATGAAGTGAAACCAGTTCAAGAAGATCAACATGAACATGTTACTCAAAAACCACAAGTAACAAATCGGGGAAAAATGCCGATATCTCTTCAGCCAGGTTTTACACAAATTGGTCGGATTCAAGTGAAAGTACCAAAAACATGGCAAAAAGAAACGCCTTCCTCAAATATGCGAGTAGCTCAATTTCGTTTGCCTAAAGTATCAGGCGATGCTGAAGATGCATCCATTGCGGTCTTTTCGGGGATTGGCGGTGGTGTTGACGGGAATATTGATCGCTGGTTAGGCCAATTTAAGCGAGCCGATGGAAAACCTATGGCTGACTTTGCTTCTATTTCTACAGAGACGAAAGGAACCATAAAGATTACCTATGTTTCAGCAGAAGGAATATTCCTCGCATCATCCATGGGTGGCGCTGGTGAAGAAAAACGGAATTTCAAGCTTATGGCTGCGATTGTAGAAACAGAGACAGAACCCTATTTTTTTAAAGGAACAGGTCCTGTAAAAACGATTGACGCATTCGAAAAAGAGTTTGTTCGTTTTATTGAATCCATTGTCGCCTTATAAATATATATGTCAATATTGCACAGGCTAAGCGAATGGGCAGACGAATAAACAATATATAGTTTATGGCATACTCTTTGCTGCTGAACTAATAAATTACTGAAAGATAAAAATGAAAGAAGATTTAAAGCCTAAAGATATTGTTGCGCCAGACTTTGGAGATTCACCCGAATTTCCTATCATGCCACTACGGAATACTGTTTTATTTCCACAGCAAGTGATTCCAATTTATATTGGCAGAGAAAAATCGCTCCATTTGATTGGAGATTTGGACCAAACGAATAAATATATTGTTGTGGTTGCCCAAGAGGATGGCTCTATTGAAGATCCGGGGAAAAAAGATTTATACGCTTATGGCACTTTAGCCCATGTATTAAAAGTTTTTGATATGCCTGATAATAGTAAATCTGCGATTGTCCAAGGGATTTCACGCGTTAAAATTTTAGATTATACCATGGAAAAGCCGTATTACAAAGCGGTGGTAAACCAACTTGATGAATCAGAAAGCGGAGATGATTTAGAGTTAGATGCGCTTGCAAATAATTTACGCCAAACTTTTTCAGACCTTATCAAAATTGCTCCGAATCTTACGGATGAGCATACGGGCATGTTATCTAATATTCAAAAGCCCAATCGATTAGCAGATCGGGCAATTTCTTTGATGACATTAACCAATCCTGAAAAGCAAGAGATTCTGGAAGAATTAGATGTAAAAGTCCGACTTGACAAAAGTATTAAAACTATTTCTCGTGAAATGCAACGCATCAAATTGGGAGAAGAAATTCAAACAGAGGTTCACGATGAAATCGCAAAAACTCAACGTGAATACTATTTGCGAGAGCAATTAAAAGCCATTAAAAAAGAATTAGGTGAAGATGAAGGTTCTGTTGAGCTCAAGGAATTAGAAGACAAGATAAAAAAGGCAAAAATGGACGAGGAAGCAGAAAAAATTGCCATGAAAGAATTGGACAGACTTTCTCGAATTCCAACTCAGTCACCTGAATATAATGTTGCCCGAACCTATATCGAGTGGTTATCCGATTTACCGTGGAGCAAATCCTCAAAGGATACTATTGATCTTAAAAATGCAATGAAGATATTAGATCAAGATCATTATGGATTGGATAAAGTCAAAGAACGAATTGTAGAATATCTTGCCGTTCGAAATTTAAAAACAGAACGGTCCAAAGATGGTCGTGTGCGTGGACCTATTTTATGTTTTGGAGGTCCTCCTGGTGTCGGAAAAACATCTTTAGGCAAGTCGATTGCTCGCTCTATGGGGAGAGAATTTGTTCGTCTTTCTTTGGGTGGTGTAAGAGACGAAGCAGAAATTCGTGGACATCGCCGAACATATATCGGTGCTTTACCGGGACGAATTATGCAATCGATAAAGAAAGCAGGGACCAATAACCCTGTTTTTATGTTAGACGAAATTGACAAACTTGGGAGTGATTTTCGTGGAGATCCATCTTCAGCTATGTTAGAAGTTTTAGATCCTGAACAAAATCACGCCTTTAGTGATCACTATTTGGAAGTGGATTTTGATTTGAGCAATGTTATGTTTATTGCGACGGCGAATTATCAAGATGCCATTCCGGCTGCATTGCGCGATCGAATGGAAATTTTAGAATTTTCTGGATATATTGAAGATGAAAAAATAGAAATCGCCAAGCGACATATCCTACCCAAGCAAATCAAAGAAAATGGATTAAAAGCTAAAGAAGTAAAAGTAGATAAATCAGCCATTAAGGAACTCATTCGTTCCTTTACTCGAGAAGCTGGTGTAAGAAATCTTGAAAGAGAAGTGGCAAATGTATTACGGAAAGTTGCTAGAGATTTTGTAGAAAAAAAAGCAAAGACGTTTAAAATCACAAAAGAAAAAGTGCTTGATTATTTAGGTGCTGCAAAATTTCACTCGGAACTGGCTGAACGCGCCATGATTCCAGGCGTAGTAACGGGACTTGCTTGGACAGCGGCTGGTGGAGATATTCTCTTTATTGAATCAAGTCAGATGAAAGGGAAAGGAAGATTAACCCTTACTGGACAGTTGGGCGATGTGATGAAAGAGTCAGCAACAGCGGGCTTAACGTATGTGCGCGCGAACACAGCTGCCTTTGGATTGGACCCAGATTTTAATGAAAAGACAGATATTCATGTTCATGTGCCTGCAGGCGCCATTCCCAAAGATGGTCCATCTGCTGGCGTGGGGATGGTCACATCACTGGTTTCATTGCTTTCTGGCATTCCAGTGAAGGAAAAATTAGCGATGACGGGAGAAATCACACTTAGGGGAAATGTTTTACCGATTGGTGGTGTAAAAGAAAAAGTGACTGCTGCACATCGTTCTGGGATTAAAACCATTATTTTACCTCACCATAATAAAAAAGATTTAGAAGAGGTGCCAAAACATATCAAAAAAGATTTAAGCTTTCATTTTGCCAAAGAAATTAAAGATGTAATAAAAATTGCGTTACCAGGTTTAAAAAAGAAGAAACAAAGTTAGGATAAAAACAGAATTTTATCTTAATTTTCCCGCCAAGATTGGGCGATTAACTCAGCTGGTCAGAGTGCCTCCCTTACAAGGAGGAAGTCGGGGGTTCGACTCCCTCATCGCCCACACCACACAATAAATAAGCTTTTAATAGTATTTTAAATAGTCTTTTCATTGAAGTTTAAGTTGCTTAACTTTCAGGCAGTATAAGAATTGCGATTTACCTCATATCATCATTATATGACGATTTGGGTTTCTGTAATGCTTTTACCACAGAGCCCAATGAAGTGTGGCTTGTAAACAATAACAAAACGCATAAGGAATAAATATGCCAGAAACAAAAGAAGGAACCGTAAAATGGTTCAACAATTCTAAAGGCTACGGATTTATCGAGTGTGAAGGAGAAAAAGATCTATTCGTTCATATGAGCGAAATTCAGATGGACGGCTTCAAAACACTTGCAGAAAATCAAAAAGTAGAATTTGAAATTGGCGAAGGCGATAAAGGGCCTGCCGCTAAAAACGTCAAACCTCTATAAGATTATCTTTTAAAAAGATAACTTTAGAATTAGGATTAAAGCCATCCGTCGAAAGACGGATGGCTTTTTTTATACATAAAATTAATTGAAGGAGAAAAAACAAGTGAAGCAAAATGTGCTAGTGACAGGTGGAACGGGTTATTTAGGTTCGTGGATAATTCAAATATTTGCAGAAAATAATTGGCAAGTGAGCACCACCGTTCGAAAAAATACGAAGCCAGAAAACCTCGCTGTATTTAATAAAATTAAATCATCCACTGGAAAAGATATAAAAATCTTTCATGCAGATTTATTGGAAGAAGGCTCTTTTGCAGAAGCCATTGAACAAGCAGATGTGATTATTCACTCCGCTTCGCCTTTTCTTGCTTTCGGGAGCAAAGAGCCTCAAAAAGAATTGGTAGATCCTGCTGTGAAAGGAACCGAAAATGTGCTTCGATCAGTGGCGAAATCAGGAAAAAAACGGATAGTGCTTACCAGTTCTGTTGCGGCTATGTTTGGAGATGGACGGGAAGTTTCAGGGAAAACCATAGACGAATCAAATTGGAATCAAGTGAGTTCAGTGGAATACAGACCCTATGAATATTCAAAAACTGTGGCTGAAAAAAAGGCGTGGGTATTAGCGGACAGTTTAAATTTGGATTTGGTCGTTATTAACCCAGCCTTCATTTTGGGTCCGGCTTTAACTCAGCGACAAGATTCATCTTCCATTGGTATTATGAATGATTTTGTATCAGGAAAATATAAATCAGGTCTTCCAGATACGTCCATTGGAATCGTAGATGTGCGAGACGTTGCTATGGCTCATTTTTTAGCTGCGACAAACTTAGAGCTTAAAGGCAGAAATATAATTTGCGCAAAAACAATTCGTTTTATCGAGATGGCAGAAGTCATTCGTGAGAAGCTTGGAAAAAATGAGCCGGTTCCCAAAACGGGTGTACCCAAATTTTTATTTTGGCTTTTAGCGCCACTTTTTGGCATTGAACGTGCGTATGTGGTGGGGAACGTTGGATATCATTTTGATATATCAAATGAAAAGAGCAAAAGAAAAATGGGTTTGGAGTATCGTGATTGGCGAGAAACGGTTGTGGAACATTACAATCAATTGAAAGCGATAAATAATCGTAGATAATGGGCAAACAAATGGAATCAAAAAAATATCTTTTTTTAAGAGAAAATGATTAAATTTTCCTCTTGAAGATTATGAATAAAACGAGAATAATTTATCTATTATGGCTAGTGGGAGTGATTGTTTGGAATTTTGCATTTCCTTCTGTTCCACCAATTTATGATGTTGGGATGGCTGTTGCCTTGTCTGGGTTTTCCTATGGTTTAAATATTTTTTTCTTGAACGATTAGGATAATTAAATGGCACATTATAAATATAATTACAATGGTGAATGGATTAAAACAGGCGTGACATTTGGTTCAGTTCTTTCTATCGTTATTTCTTTTACTATGAATCATTCCGTTTTTTGGGCTATTATTCATGGATTCATGTCATGGTTCTATGTCATTTATTATATTTTAGTTTATTAAAGGCATTAAAGTGTCTGACGTAAAAAAAATTATATCGGAATAAAAAGGAGGGGAGAATAGCAGGGATATGCGCCGGAATTGGTGATTATTTTGAAATTGATCCGGTTATCATTAGAATCATTTTTCTTTTTGGGCTTTTTCTTGGTGGGGGATTTATTGTTTATATGATTGCTTGGTTTATTATTCCAGATCGCGATTAAAAAGGGACACCTTTATCCATTTTATATAAAAATTTATTTGTAATTTGAAGCATCAAAATTTTTGACTAGTTGTCCTTTTCATTGAAAAGAAAATGATTCATTTAAAACAAGTTTCCATCTCTCCCCTTTACTGCGCAATTATCAATCTATCATAAACGGAATTCCTTATGTCTGACCAACCCAACAAAAATAAAAATATCCCCACTGGCATTCATTTGCTACAAAACCCTGTATGGAATAAAGGAACGGGTTTTTCGAAAGAAGAAAGAGAGCAGTTAAATATTCGCGGTCTTCTTCCACCACGTATTTTTTCGGAAAGTGAACAAGCCTTAAGAATAATTGAAAACTTCCGAAAGAAAACAACAGATTTGGAGAAATATATTTATCTCATTTCTCTTCAAGATCGAAATGAAACATTATTTTACCGCATTTTGATTGATAATATCGATGAAATGATGCCCATTGTTTATACACCGACGGTAGGAGAAGCATGTCAGAAATTTGATCATATTTTTCGCAGACCGCGTGGCTTATATATTTCAACGGAAGATCGTGGCTCCATGAAAAAAATCCTTCAAAATTGGCCGGAAGAAAAAGTTGGGATGGTTGTGGTTACCGATGGTGAGAGAATCCTTGGGCTTGGAGATCAAGGAACAAACGGAATGGGAATCCCAATTGGGAAATTGACCCTTTATACAGCTTGCGCCGGTGTCTCTCCTCATTTGTGTCTTCCTATCATGTTGGATGTGGGGACCAATAATGAAGAGTTATTAAAGAATCCATTATATTTAGGTGAATTTCATCATCGTTTGTATGGTGAAGAATATGACGATTTTATTGAAGAGTTTGTTCAGGCAGTGCAAGAAGTATATCCTGAAGCGATTATTCAATTTGAAGATTTTAGCAACCGCAATGCGTTTAGATTGTTGGAAAAATATCGGGATAAAGTATGCTGCTTTAACGACGATATTCAAGGGACTGCAAGTGTGGCTTTATCCGGTATATTTACCTCATTGCGTATTACAAAAAGCAAATTAAAGGATCAAAAAATTCTCTTCTTTGGCGCAGGCGAAGCTGGACTTGGTATCGGTAGTCTTGTTGTAAACGCATTGGTAAAAGAAGGTGTCCCTATAGATGAAGCACGAAAAATATCTTGGTATGTTGATTCTAGGGGTTTAGTTGTAAAAGATCGAAAAAATGTGACAAAACACAAAAAGCCATTTGCTCATGAGCACCCTTTCTCGGAAACGCTTTTGGAGGCTATTCATGATATAAAGCCAACAATCCTTATTGGCGCATCAGGGCAAGCACAGACGTTTACTCAGGATGTGATTGAAACCATGAGTGTTTACAACGAACGCCCAGTTATTTTTGCTCTATCGAATCCTACGTCAAAATCTGAGTGCACTGCCGAGCAAGCGTATCAGTGGTCCAATGGCAATGCTATTTTTGCCAGTGGAAGTCCATTTGATTCAGTTACCTTAAATGGAAAAACATTTGTCCCCGGACAAGGGAATAACGCTTATGTTTTCCCTGGGATTGGATTAGGCGCTATTGTGAGTGAAACCCGTCGTATTACTGATGAGATGTTTATTGAAGCCGCACTTACATTATCTAAATATGTTACAGAAGAGGATTTAGCAAAAGGCCGTGTCTATCCTGCTTTAGACCGCATTCGTGATGTTTCAGCTTATATTGCAGAAGCAGTTGCACGTGTTGCTTATGCCAGCGATTTGACCGAGCAAGAAAAGCCCAGAGATTTATTGAAAGTGATTAAGTCACATATTTACGAACCCAATTATTATAGTTATATATAAAATTAGGACAGTAATAATTATTGGGTCGTTGTCGTTAACTTCTTCAAATTTTTTATTTGATAATCCAATGCTTCATTATTTGGATTAAGTTTTTTGCTTTCATTGTATGCTGCCATTGCTTCAGAAAACTTTCCCTGCTGTTCGTAATAATAGCCTAAATTAAAATGAAATAAAGCAATTTTTGGATTAGCTAAAATCATTTTTTTTGTTACATCGATTGCTCCCTCAATCGCACCGGTAGAAAGATAAACAAGAGATAACTCATTCAGCGTAACAAGGTTGTTTGGTGCGATTTCAAGACTATGATTCAGCATGGAAAGCGCTAATGAATCTGCTCCTAATTCTCTTAAGACAATACCTGCTTCAAGATAACTTCGGGCTTTTGATTTTATATTTGGATACGCTAAAGATATTCCAAGATAGTGTTTTGCATTGCTGTCATTCGGATTTGAGGCTAATACGTGAGCAATTCTCTGTTTTGCTTCCTTCACTTTTCCAGCATAACTATACATCAATCCGTCCATTATGGATTGGAATCGAAAAGTGGTTTCATCAAGTGATTTTAGCTGAGCCTGACTTATATTTTTATGAGATAAAACTTCTTTATTGTTTGATATAGAACCAGCTGATTTAGTTAGATTTATTAGATTTTCAATAACAAATGCATAAGAATTAGAAGCAAGCTCTCTTGGGGTCATAAATTCCACAATTGGATGAACAAGCGAATTCATAACGGAACTCTGCACCATTGCGTCAATTGTTTGATCGTCCATCAGATATGTGCTAAGAATAGCATCCAAATTTTCAATGCCAATTTGTTGAAAGGATTGTTTTAGGGTATCATTTTGAAAGGCTTTGCTAAGAATGGAGTAATCTAAATTTAATGGGTTTAATGAACTAATATGAACAAGAGCTTCATCCCCCACATACCAAAGTGTTGTATGCGGAAAAATATTACGAATGGTTTTTAAAATAATTTGATGTATATCTGAGCTAAGATATAGAGGAACCCATTGGATAAATATGCCATTTTCCGTCAGCCTATTTCGACATAGCTTGTAATATTCGCTGGAATACATTGTGCTATTGCCTGCACTACCTTTTTTTAACATAGTGTCGCTTGAAATAATATCAAAATGTTCAGAATTAAATTTGAGGTAATTCTTCCCATCTTCAAGATGGAGCTGGACATTTGGGAATGATGCCACATTTGTAGAAAGAGCCTGAAAATGCTGGCTACCTTTAATAACGGACGCACTAATCTCTGAACAAATAATCTGAGCATTAGGTTGTTGTTGATGAAACTCATGGAATGTAATTCCTGTTCCCAAACCAACCACATAAATTGACTTTGCATCAGGACGCAAAAGAAGAGGTAAATCAGCAAGTATGATTTGCTTGCGCATGGCTTTTTGGAAATCGCCACCCATAAGAACACCTTCGACAGTCATTTTTTTTTCTTTGGATTCTGTGAAGTAAACTGTTGTTGTAGCGGAGACACCTTCGTCATAAAATATTACTTCAGAAATATCATGTTCGTCATAAGATTTAAACTGAGGGTGTTCTAAAAAATTTATTAATCCAATCCATAGACTTAGCATGACGATGAAAAGCCCCCATCCCAATTGAAATCGTACTTTAGGATATTTGAATGATATGAGATGCCATTTAATCGTCGCAATAATGCCAATAATCAAAATGCTTGTACCTATAATCGTTGCAGAGATACCCAATATTGGAACAAATAAAAATCCAGTAATAACGGAGCCCAAAATAGCACCGAATGTGTTCCACGCATATAATGAGCCAACACGTTTACCCACAAGTTGGATAGATTCTATATAAAGCGTGTTTAATAACGGGAATGTTAAGCCCATTCCAAAACTAGGAATAAAAACAACTAATGTCGTTTTGTATAAGTTTTGTAAAAGGTAGCCTCGCCATGTAGAAAAATCTGGCGAAAAAGCTGAACTTGTAAAGACAGTATGGAACAAGGGGATGCTTGTAAAAGTGCCAATCGCAACAAAAATAAGAATTCCAATAATCCAATTCCATTTATTTTTTAATTGGTCCACATATCTTTGTACCAATAGGCTTCCACCCGCAATTCCAAATAGGATTAATAACAAAATAAGAGCAAAAGAGTATGTTGTATTACCAATATAAAAAACTAGACTTCTTGTCCATAGTATTTCGAGAGAAAACGCAATAAACCCAGTGGCAAAACCAATGAGTGGGATTAGCCAAATAGGAGACGAAATTATTTTGTTTTTAGATTTTGGAACCTTGTCATGTATTTCATTATTTGCTTGTTTAGGGGGCGATTCACGAAATACCAATAGAATCCCTAATCCAATTAATAGATTTATAGAGATAGCAAACAATAAAGTCCAATATAACCCTAATTTTTCAATCATTAAAAATGAACTCAAAATAACGCCCATCATCCCTCCGAGCGTATTGAGAGCATACATTAGACTGAAATCGCGTCCGACTTTATTAATATTAGTCATGACGATGGTTGCCATAGTGGGGACAGTTGCTCCCATTAAGCTTGTTGGAATAAAAACCAAGAGGAAACAAGTGAGAAATTGTGCAATGGTTAGCATTGCCAAGTGCCCTTGGAAAAGTCTATAAATTGGCGCATACCAGGTATCATAATTTGCAAGTAAGACAGAAATGACGATTGCAGCCAAGGCAATGCCAATTTCCAACCGAATGTAGAGCTTAATGGGAGCAATATTACGGAATTTTATTTGGCCACCTTGCCAACTTCCAATAGCTAAACCAGCCATAAATGCGGCTAAAACAGTGCTTAAAGCATAAGTCCCATTACCAAAAATCTCCGCTAGAAATCTTAACCAAATTATTTGATAGATAAGACCGCTCACTCCAGAAAGAAAATAGACCAATAACATAGATTTTCGGAACCGAGTGTTCATTTATATTTCCTTTAGACGTGAAAAAAGTTTGATGAGATACCTATTTATAGGTTTTGAATAAATATTTTTATAATTATTATTTTTCAAAATTTGTTTCCATTTTATTTATAGAAATCTAAAGAATAAACATTAACAATAAAACTTCCATCTTGTATCAAAGTTTTAATTATTGTACGTTTAACTTACAAGTTGTCATAGCATTTATAAATAAAGGAGAAAACTATGAAGCAGTTATTTATGCGTATTGCTGTATCTCTAATTTTCATGTTGGCGGTATCATCCCTTTTTGCCGATGTTGATAGCCTATTCGGTAAGTGCACATTGCCGAAAAAAGCTGGAATCAATATCACAGTGTCTGCTACTCAAGGCGGCACAGCATTGTTGAGTGCAATCACCAATCCACGTGGTCGTTATAGTGTTAATTGTGGGTCATTATCAGCTGGTACTTACTTTTTCTATGCAACAGATGGTTTAGGTTCCCATTTATGGCAATTCTATTACTCAGGGACTGGAGATATTTCGCATGATTTTTCTCTATCTGTTTAAACAGAACATATAGTTTCGACACTAGAGGTAACCTACATTAGTATTTGTTCTTTTTAGGGTTTAATCCTTAGTATTGGTGATGGAAAAACATCATATTATTTTACCCTTTACTCAGATTTGGTGGATTGGTATTATTCTGAGTACTGTAGGAATTTGGGCGGTTATCCAATTTGGTAAAGAACTGAAGTCGGAAAAAGAGAGACAATTCTCTTTATTTTTAGGTATTTTATTTTTAGGGCGAGCCGTCTTTCATAATGCGTATCTATATGTTCATGAATTATGGGCGCTTTCAGATAGCCTTCCTTTACATTTATGCGGTATTTCAGCGATATTGGCAGGAATTTTATTACTTAAACCAAAACAATTAGGATTCGAATTTATCATTCTCTTGGGGATTCCGGGTGCTATTCATAGTTTTTTAACACCAGAGCTCACCAATGGATATGGGACATATTTTTTATTTGAATATTATTTTAGTCACTCCGCGATTATAGTTTCGGGTTTATATTTAATGTTTGTTCATGGTATGGCTCTAAGAAAAGGATCGTGGAAAATGGCCTTTTTATTTGGGCAAGGATTATTAATTTTTATTGGATTTATGAATGTTGTATTGAATTCAAATTATATGTATTTGATGAAAAAGCCTTTGATCTCAAATCCATTTATCGTGGGTGAGTGGCCATTTTATATACTTGGATTTGAAGTAGCGGGCATACTTCATATTTTTATTTTTTATGTTCTTTTTAATTGGCTATCGAAAAAATATTTAGTCAAAATCTCTGTTTAATTATTGATAATTCATCGTTCTCAATGATGCCTAACACACGACCTTTATTATTTTTAATTGTTTTAATCGGGCAATTATTGCAAGGACAAATTATTGAAATTGTGATGAAATCAGGAGATGAATTTGAATTTCATAAACAGTTTAAGATTGAAAAAAGGCAGATTGTTTTTTTAAAAGACCAAGTGCCAGTGAAAAGCCTTCCCATTATGTCTATCGATTATGTTTCCTATTACACAAAATCTTACGCCTCAATTGGCAATCCCTTCCAGGTGATGGGTGGACTTGCCATGGGCTCAAGTTTAGCAGCATCGCTTGTGGGACATGGTGAATATTTGACTTATGGCTTGCCTTCAGGATTATTATTGACAGGCTTAGGAAGGTTGATGAATTTTTTGGGTCAATTTTGGGGGAAAGACGAAATCGTTTATGATTTTAATCGATTGAAATACAAAAACAGATTAATTGTTTTTGAAAGTATTCGTGCCGATATGAACAGAAAATATCAAACCAAAAAGAGTATATATCAAGAAGGGACAGAGGGAGAAAGTCAGCATGACCTTTTTGGTCGTAGCCGACATAAAGCTTTACCCGAAAAAGAGAAGAAAAAAAAGAGAAGGAAAAAATGGTTGGAGCTCAGTTAATTCTTACCGCCTTACAAGCGGAGGCTTATCCTATTATTCAAAATTATGAAATGGAAAAAATATCCGTTCCTTTTCCATTATATAAAAAAGATAAATTGTATTTAAGCATTACGGGAATAGGTTATAAATCTATTCAGGAATCACTTCCAAATATTTTAAACTATTTCGAATCTCAAGCCCTTTCACACATTTATAATATTGGCGTGGCAGGTGGGAATCCACACAAAACAGAATTGGGGAAAATATATGGCGTGAATAAAGTTATTCGTAATCCACAAGATATGATATTTGATTTAGGAAAGCAACCCCTTGTTGAATTAAGTTATTTATCCTTAGAGTCTGTGGAAAAGTCCGTTACAGAATGGATAAAAGATTATGCAGATTTGGTTGATATGGAGGCATGGTATATAATCAATATTCTTAGAACAAAAATCTCAATTGAGCAAATTAGTATTTTAAAAATTGTTTCTGATTTTATGGATTTAAGTCAGCGAAAATTAACATTATCAGATTTAGAGAATTATATCCATAATAATTTGAATGTGATAAATTCTATCATTAAAAAAAGGTAAACAGTATTTATTATGAAAATTATTATTTTTTCGGTAATTATTATTTTTGTTGTCGGCTCTATGGCTTTGGCGTTTTTTTATCGCTTACAAGATAAGGATGATTCTCCATCATAAATGTGGATTATACTTAAAAAAATATGTGTGTATTTATGGATAGGATTTCTCATTGTTCCTCAAAGCGTGATGGGTGAAAATGTAAAAATGATGACACGTGAATCTCAAAAAATTCAATGGGCTGGAATACCATTTGATATCATCCAAAGTGGAAAGTCAAACCATCACTTTATCTGGATTCATGGGGATGAACAAACGGCAAAAATGGCGTTGGAAGATTATATGGAAACGCATGAAGGGAAGGCATTATTTATCCAAAATCATGAAAGAGAAATTCCATTTGAGACTACGACAGTAGATCCAAATCGTATCTTTTCGCATGAAGGATCAAAAAAAGCACTGAGAAAGTTCAAAACCAATTGGACGAAAAAACAATTTCAGAATGCATTATCAAAGTTAGATGAAGGAAGGGATGATTTTTTTAAGGAATTATTTCCTGAAGAAGAGGGACTTTTGATTGCGCTGCATAATAATTCCCGAGGGTATAATGTCTATACCGAAGAATCAAAGAGCACAGAAGTATCGATTAAGAAAAATCAAAATCCGCGAGATTTCATTCTCTGCACTGATCTGTCAGATTTTGAGAAATTGTCTGCTGGCCCTTATAATATTGTCCTACAAAACAGAAGATTAATTGAGGATGATGGTTCATTATCTTGGGCTTCCTTAGAGAGAGGAGTTCGATATATTAATATTGAAACAAGATTAGGGTGGCTGTCTCAACAAAAAAAAATGCTCACCTACATTGACACCGTATTATTAACAAAAAATGATTGAAAAAATAATTCAAAAAGTAATACAAGTCATGCCCATTATTTTAATAGTTATGATGGCCATGATGGATAGGGAAAATACTTTATTTGTTGCCACTTTTCTTGTGCTCTTGTTCGTTTACTCAGGCGTATTGATTGCTCGTGTTTTGGAAGCAAAAAATAAATGGTATGAAGAGAATAAAGATTTAGCAGATTTGGGCGAGGATAAAACAATCTCAACCATGGGCGACATGACGAATAAATTATCAGAAAATCATTCAGAGAAATAAGGAGAGAAAAATGGAAAAAATAGATTTTAAGAGTTTTATCATTGGCTTGCTTTCAGCTACATTATTTTTTGTGTTGATTGGCGCAGATAAAGTTGGAGAAAAAACTGGAGCTGAATTTGGAAATGGTAATTTGGGCGATATTGTTGTGAATTCCATCACTGTTATGGATGATGGGCATGGCGGATATATTTCGACATACAATCAAGACGGGAAACGGACTGTTTATATCGGCACGGGAGAAAATCAAAATGGATATATTCGAACTTTTAATAGGAGAGAAGATCCAACATGCTATTTAGGCACAAATAAAGATTTAGATGGGGTTGTCGTTTTAAATGATAGGTATGGTGATTTTGGTTGGAGTCAAAGCGGGAAGCAATAATGTCAAAACTCTGGATATTGATGGCGATTTTGGTCTTATTTGGGTTTATGAAATCACGCCAACGTTTTGATGACTATGACGAATAGAAAAAGCTTCGACAACGTGAACTGTGCAATAAAGTAAAAACGTAACGAAGCTTTTTCTGTTCAAGCGGGCAATTATTCAGTGCCGACTATATCTGGCCCATCAGGGAAAGACGTTTCCTCGGAAGAAATTATTTCTGCTAACGCACTTTTCGAGATAATTGAATCTACCTGCATTTCATTGTCAACTGATTCGGGCTCATCGGCCAATCGCGTTGAATAAGCTTGACCATTCCACATAAAAATATGATTATGGCCTAAGTTCTCCCGAGCTTCTGCGAATGCTTTACCAAAAGAATTGGATTCGATGACAATAATTTCGGGGGTGCTTTCTAGTTCAGAATCCTTGCTTACCGTTTCGAGAGTATGTTCAGGAAAGGTTGTTTCCACAATTTGCTCAAGCTGAGAAGATATTCTGGTCTTCTCAATAGCAAAGTTTTGCACGTCATCTGTCCCTGAATGTTGAACAACGACACCTACCATAATAGCGCCAACAATGACAGCCATTGTTTGAAGTGTCTTTTTATCTGTTTTTTTCATATTGGTATTCCTTTCTGTTATTTGTTTACCGTTCTGTCTTACCCTTAAAATCCAATACGAGTTTCAATTTATTTATAAATATCCCGTTTGATAGAAGACAATGATAAAATATATTCGTAATATTTATATCTGAAAAAGAGTATTTTAACAATCATAAACAAGATTTGAGGCTGAAATGAAACCGATAAATATTGCCCTTTTCGGGTTCGGTAGAATAGGACGAAACCTATTTCGTCAAGGATATAAAAACCCAAACTTTAACTTTGTCGCTATTAGCGATTTAGGGCCAGCAAAGTCACTCCATTACTTATTGGTTCGTGATTCGATTCATGGCGTTATGGATAAGGCCATTAGATTAGAGGGCAATTTTCTTATTGCCGATGGACAAAAAACGCGCATTCTTTCCGGTGGGAATCCCGGTGAAATTCCTTGGGACGCCCTTGATGTTGATATTGTCATTGATGCAACAGGGAAATATCAAGATGTTGCCGATTTACAAAAACACATTGATGCTGGTGCAAAAAAAGTGATTGTAGCAGTCTCTCCAAAAGATGAGGTCGATCGGGTTATTATTCCTGGAATTAATGACGAAGATATTCAAGTGAGTGACCAAATTATTTCCACCACTTCTTCCACAACGCAAGTCTTGGCCTTGATGCTTAAAATTCTAGACGATCATTTTGACGTAAAACGCGCCATGATGACAACGGTTCATGCTTATACATCGGATCAACCTTTGGCTGATTCTGCAAAGTCAGACCTTCGTAGGAGTCGCTCTGCCGTGGAAAATATTATTCCCAATTATACCAGAGCACCAGAGTGGATAGAAAAAATCATGCCTCAGTTTGAAGGGAAGATTGCTGGCACCGCATTTAATGTTCCTGTTGCTGACGGGTCTGCAGTCGATTTAACCACAGATTTAGAACGTTTACCTTCTGTGGAAGAAATGAACGCAGTTGTTCAAAAAATTGCTGAAGGTTCGTTGAAAAATATAGTTGGTTACACAGATGATCCCATTGTTTCCAGTGATGTGATTGGATGCACAGAAACGATGCTTTACGATGCCAAAGCAACCATGATTACAGCTAATAAATTATTGAAAACAGTTTGTTGGTATGACAATGGTTGGGGGTTCTCAGCCCGTATTTTGGAACTGATTGAAGCCTATCAAAAACTTGAAAATGAAGGAGTAAAATCATGAGGGTGGCCATCAATGGATTTGGAAGGATTGGGCGTTCTGTTTTTCGTATTATGAATGAACGGGATGATATTAATGTTGTGGCGATTAATGATTTAGCCGATAATGATGCCTTGGCCTATTTGTTGAAATATGATACGGTTATGGGTCGATTTAAAGACACCGTCACGACCGAAGGCGATTTATTAAAAACATCATCCAATACAATAAAAATGTTGAATCAACGAGATCCATCACAGCTTCCTTGGAACGATATGGATGTAGATATTGTTATTGAAGCCACAGGCATTTTCCGAACACGTAAAGCCTTAAATCAGCACTTAGATGCAGGGGCAAAACGGATAATTTTGACTGTCCCAGCAAAAGATGATATCGATAACATGGTGGTCATCGGAGTAAATGATGATAGCTTAAAAGCGGAACACAAAATTGTTTCCAACGCAAGTTGTACTACGAATTGTTTAGCACCAATGGCAAAAATCTTACAAGATAATTTTGGTATTGAGTTTGGCGTGATTAATACCATCCATGCTTATACCAACGATCAACGTTTAGCGGATGTGCCTCATTCAGATTGGCGTCGAAGTCGTGCTGCTGCAGAAAATGTGATCCCAACATCCACAGGTGCAGCAAAAGCTGTGGGGAAAGTCTTGCCTGAATTGGCGGGGAAATTAGATGGAATTGCCATGCGTGTTCCCGTGCCGGATGGCTCTGTGGTAGATTCTGTTTTTATATTAAGTCAAGATGTTACGGCAGATCAACTAAATGAAGCGGTATATGAAGCCTCTAAAACCGAAAAATTATCACGTATTGTAGAGTATTCAAACTTGCCCGTTGTTTCCACAGATATTATTGGGAATCCACATTCCTCTATTTTTGATGCACCCTTTACAAAAGTTGTACAAGGGAATATGGTCAAAACGCTAAATTGGTATGATAATGAGTGGGGATATTCAAACCGTGTCGTAGATTTGGTTAATATTCTGAGTCAATTTAATTAAGAATTGAAATGGGGAGATCATTCATATTTCTCCATTTAGCATTTATATTTTCTATAAATAAATAAGAGTATTATTCCGGCTAAATTTGGAAACCAAATTTCTGGTTTTGACCATGGAATACCATCAAATGAAAAATCGGTGATGGGCCAGAAGAGTTTTGTGGGAAAGAATTCCTTGCTGTGAAAAGGAAAATCCAATAGAATATGAAACGGCCACCCTAACATAGAAAAAGCTAAATCCTTTCTATATTGATAAACGATTCCGATGCAAATAAACGCACTCACAAAACTGTGAGTGATATCATAATTAATATACACCCAATCTGGAATCGTATTGATTACGGGTGAATTTCCAAATTGAACATCTCCTGATAAAATTCGCATGACGATTAGTATGCCAAACGAAAATAGATCAGGCATCGCCCCAAAAAAAAGTGCCATTCTAGGATGACCGCCATATCCAAAAAGACCTCTCCCCCAAAGGGCGTGACTAAAAGTATCCATTTATTTTACATCAGTTCTTGAATATGACTATACAAATCTAAAACTTCAGGATTTGCTAGCGCATCTCTATTGCTTACCGTTTTGCCTTGAATCATTTTTTTCACAGCGATTTCCACTTTTTTCCCATTAATGGTATAGGGTATTCCCTTTGTCTCAAGAATAAGTGCAGGAATATGTCTCGGAGAACAACTTGAACGAATCTGTGATTTAATTTTGTGAACCCATTCTTCATTTAAAAAAAAATCTTTTTTCAATTTAATGAATAATATAATACGTTGATCTCCTTCCCAATCTTGTCCAATCACCAAACTATCATCCACACAATCCATGTTTTCTACCACACGATAAATTTCTGCGGTTCCAATTCGCACGCCTCCCGGATTCAATGTAGCATCACTGCGACCAAAAAACCTCAAACCGCCATGGTCTGAAATTTCAATAAAATCGCCATGATACCAAGTCTGTGGAAAAATATCAAAATAAGCATGGTGATATTTTTGACCATCCGCATCATTCCAAAAATAAATGGGCATTGACGGAAAAGCAGATTTGCAAACGAGTTCACCTTTTTCTTGAATGAGGGAGTCACCCGTTTCATTAACAGCGTGAACATTCATTCCTAATCCACGACACTGAAGTTCACCACGATAAACTGGGAGCATAGGATTGGCAAGAGCGAAACAGGATACGATATCTGTTCCACCTGAAATGGACCCAAGCAAAACATCTGTTTTTACATGCTCATAAACATAATCAAAACTTTCATCCACTAAAGGCGAACCTGTCGATAAAATAGTTTTTAGTGATGATAGATTTGCCACGTTTTGCGGACGAATATTTGCTTCTTTGCAGGCATCGATAAATTTAGCACTAGTTCCAAAAATCGAAATATTCAAATCATCAATCATTTTCCACATGGCATTTCCATCGGGATAAAAGGGCGACCCATCAAATAAAACAAGCGTGGCACCAACAGAAAGAGAGGAGACCAACCAATTCCACATCATCCACCCACACGTAGTAAAGTAAAAAATCGTATCATCTCGTTTCAAATCACAATGAAGCCTTAATTCTTTGGCATGTTGGAGAAGCGTTCCCCCTGCACCATGGACAATCGATTTTGGTAATCCTGTCGTTCCAGACGAATACATAATATATAAAGGATGGTCAAAGGGAAGTTGTTCAAACGAAAGTGGCTCTGGTGATTTTGATAAAAAATCAGAATATAATATTCCATTTTTCAATGAAGAAATATCGGGTATTCCGCTGATATATGGAATAATAATGGTTTTTTCAACACTGGGAAGTTTTTCTAAAATTAAATTTAATTTGCTTAAAGATTCAAATTCCTTTCCATTATAAAAGTAGCCATTTGACGCAAAAATAACTTTGGGCTCAATTTGAGAGAACCGATCTAAAACTCCTTTTATTCCAAAATCAGGTGATGATGAACTCCAAATAGCCCCAATGGAAGTGGTAGCTAACATGGCAATAATTGCTTCGGGTAAATTGGGGATAAACCCTGCCACACGATCTCCTTTTTTTACGCCCATCTCACGAAGCGAATGAGCAAGCTTTTCCACTTCATCAAACAATTCTTTATAACTTAGACTTCTTAACGTTTGTCCTTCTCCTTGAAATTGGATCGCTATTTCATCGTCCCTAAATGCTAATAAATTTTCTGCAAAATTGAGTCGCGCACCAGAGAACCACTTGGCGCCAGGCATTTTTTTTATATCATCTACAATTTGAGTGTAGGGTTTTGAGTGAATGATGTTTGCTTCCTGCCAAATCTTCTCCCAAAAATCTGGACTTTTTTGAACAGACCAGTCGAACAAATCTGCATACGTTTTAAGCTTAAGTGAATAAGCGGTATTCACGGTTTCCATAAATTTTGCCATTTGTGTATTTTCGACTTGTTTAGGTTGCCACAGGATTTTATTCATTTTTCTATCCAATATTTTCGTGCAAATTTAGGTCTGATTTTACAGTAAAGAATCATTGGATTCTAATAGCAAAGTGAGATGAAGGTTCACAAAATGAAAATAGCATTTTTAACTGCTGGGGGAATTGCTCCATGCTTATCATCATCGATAGGCGCATTAATAGAAAAATATAATGACTTATCCCCTGATGCTGAAATGATTGGATATCTAAATGGATATCGTGGGCTTCTACTTGGAGAATCCATTCCTTTTCCTGAATCGATTAAAACAAACTACGCCACACTTTATGATTTCGGTGGAAGTTTCATTGGAAATAGTCGTGTAAAATTAACGAATATTCAAGATTGTGTTAAAAATGGTTTCGTGCAAGAAGGCGAAAATCCATTAGAAATTGCATCTAAACAGCTGATGAAAGATAATGTGGATATTTTACACACCATTGGCGGAGACGATACGAATACGATGGCAGCACAATTATCTTTTTATCTCAAAAAAAATGGGTATGATTTAACCGTTGTTGGGATGCCAAAAACAGTGGATAATGATGTTTATCCTATTGCTCAAACTTTGGGTGCGTGGACAGCTTCAGAACAAGGAGCCATTTTTTTTGAAAACATTGCCAATGAAAATACCACCAGTACGCGTCAACTCATTATTCATGAAGTAATGGGGCGAAATTGTGGTTGGCTCACAGCTCATACTGCAAGAGATTATCGTAAGCGATTAGATCATCGAACTTTTTTCCCAGAAATGTTACTGTCCAGAGACAAATGGGATATTGATGCAGTTTATATTCCGGAAGCTGATTTTGAGTTTCAAGTTGAAGCCACGCGACTAAAAAAACGAATGGATGAAAAAGATGGTATAAACATTTTTTTAAGTGAAGGAGCTGGATTAGATACCATTGTGCGAGAAATGGAAGCACAAGGAGAAGAAGTACCACGAGATGCTTTTGGACATGTTCGCTTGGATGAAATAAATCCGGGACAATGGTTTGCGAAGAAATTTGCCACTGCTTTAAATGCAGAAAAAGTATTAGTCCAAAAAAGTGGCTATTTTGCACGATCGGCCAAACCGAATCAGGAAGATTTAGATTTAATTAAAAAATCGGCATTTATGGCCGTGGAACAAGCCATCTCTAGAAAAAGTGGCGTGATTGGCTTAGATGACGACGCAGAGGGGAAATTATCATTAATAGATTTTGAACGGATTAAAGGTGGAAAACCTTTTGATGTTCAAACAACTTGGTTTCAAATAATGCTGACCGAAATCGGTCAAAACTAAAAAGGAGCAAAAAATGACTTATTCATTAAAACCAGGCGTTGTAAGCGGAGACGATTACAAAATCTTATTAAAAGCCGCCAAAGAAGGGGGCTACGCAATTCCGGCAGTGAACACAGTCGGAACAAATTCCGTGAATGCTGTGATGGAAGCGGCAGCGAAAAATAAATCGGATGTGATTATTCAATTTTCAAATTCGGCAGGACAATTTTATGCAGGAAAAAGTCTCTCGGATGCCTTTGAAGCAAAAGTGATGGGGTCCATTTCGGCCGCCATGCATATTCATCTTTTAGCAGAAAAATATGGAATCTGTGTCGTGCTTCACACAGACCATGCAAACAAAGGATTGATTCCTTGGGTAGAAGCTTTGATTAGTCACAGCGAAGTCCATTTCCAAAAGACAGGAAAGCCATTATATACTTCTCACATGTTAGATTTGTCCGCAGAAGATATTGAATTTAATTTGTCAGAAAGTGCTCGATTACTTAAGCGAATGGCACCAATTGGAATGAGTATCGAAATCGAATTGGGCGTTACAGGTGGAGAAGAAGATGGTGTTGGTTCGGATGATGATATTGGCGCAGATAATCCTTTGCTTTATACCCAACCGGAAGATTGTTTGCGTGCCTATGAATTGCTTTCACCTATCGGACATTTTTCGCTTGCTGCCTCTTTTGGAAATGTCCACGGCGTGTATAAGCCAGGAAATGTAAAGCTCCGCCCAGAGATTTTACAAGCCTCTCAAGCTTTAGTCGAAAAATCGTGTGGCACAGAAGCGAAACCCTTGGATTTGGTTTTTCATGGTGGTTCTGGCTCAGAAAAAGCAAAGATTACGGAAGCGATTTCTTATGGTGTATTTAAAATGAACATTGATACGGATACGCAATTTGCTTTCGCAAAAGCTGTTGGCGAATATGTTGATGCAAACGCGAAAGCTTTTAAACATCAAATTGATCCAGAAGATGGCACGCCTTATAAAAAGCAATATGATCCACGGAATTTATTACGAGCCGGTGAAGAAGGTATGGTTAAACGTTTGGATGAAGCGTTTGCAGATTTAGGTTCGATTGGAAAATCTTTGGCGCAGTAGTTTTTTCATGAAATTGACTAAAAAATGGCGTTCATGATTGAATGCCATTTTTTAGTTTGATCACAATAATCCCCATTCCAAGAGAAGTCAACATCCCTGGATAAAAGGCTTCTATGGATAAAAAGGGTGAGCCTTGTTTCAAGCTAATTCCCATCCAAATCAGAGAAACGAGAACGGGAAATAATATCCAAAGGTTTGCTTGAATATTTTGAATTGTGAATTCAGGTTTCCATAACGTAAGGACAAAAGGTAGGATAAGTCCAGGTATAATCACCGAGCCTAAGGTGAAAAATAATTTTACAACCGAAGGCAAAATGTAAGCCAACCCGAGGGCAAACACACTTGTAATAATTAATCCGGTTTTAATGGATTGAATCGTATTCGCATCTTTCTTTATTTGTCCCACCATATCTCGTCCAAATGTGATTGAATTGATAAAGCCCAATGAATCGATGGTGGACATGAGCGTAGAAAAAATCCCAGCAAGAAACAATCCATAGGCGAAAGGCGGAAGAATGGTTTTTCCCAATAAAGGAAAAGAGAAGAGCGGATTTTCTGGCGAGACCAACTGGACAGCATACAGTCCTGTCAAGAGCGTAAGTCCATCAAAAATCCCCCAAAAGAGGATAGACATTAAAATACCTTTTTTTGCGACATCAGGTGTTTTTGCTGCTGCGGATCGTTGATAAAATCCAGGGTCGATAAATGTCCAAGATGCAATAAAAAACCAAACCAAAAGATATTGAATGGAGTTTCCACCCAAAGGAGAGGTGTGACTCTTGGGCAAAGTATTGAATAAATGTATGGGAGAGCCTTCTGTCTTCCATGCGAAAAATAGGAGCAAACTAAAGCCTAAAAACATGAGGACAAATTGAAGGATATCGGTTCGAATTACAGATTTGAATCCACCTTTCCAAACATAAATGAGGGAAAACCCACTGGCCAAAACTAGAGCGACTCCAAAGGGAATATTAAAAATAAATTGTATCAAAATACCCATACTCAGTATATAAGGCGCAGGACTGGAAAGAATAAAAATATAAATGGCACTTAGAATACTTGCCTCTTTTCCATAGCTTTTTCGAAAATGGTCTGGAATTGAAAAATGATTGGAATTACGGATTTTTGGAGCAATCCAAAAAGCGTAAATCAGGGCGAAAACATAGTAAGGTAGAGCGAAGATAAACCAAGTTTGCACGCCATATAAATATGTATTTTCGCCGATGCCTAAAATGCCCCCATACCATGTGGTGACCAAAGTAGCTGTAAACGCAGGCAGACTCAATTTCCGTCCCGCTAAAATATAGTCTTCCGCATTACTAGGTTTTTGTGTACTACGAAAAAAACCGAGCGCGAGAATCATTCCAAAATAAAGGAACAAAATAAGAATGTCAATCCAGTGCATAAGCTTATTCTTCTAAATGACTTCTAAAAACGAGAAAAGGTTTTGAGGCATCGATAGAAAAAGTATTTCCAATTGATCGGTTGGAAATTGCTCTTGCCGATGGTTCTAAAACAAACTGGCTCAAGGGGAATTGAAGTGCAGTAGAGGAGACGATCGTTTTCTCTTGATATGCGATAATTGAAACCGTTTGGCCAGGAAAAGATTCAAAGGATTGTTGCCCTTGATGACAGCTGATAGAAAAATGGTCCGTTACCATGGTGATTTCCAAGCGATTAAAATAATCGAATAAAATATAGTGATTTGCAAGCGTCATATCTTCTCGAAGTCCTGTTGCTCCCAAAAGGGTTAGACGATTTATTCCATTTTCTAAACACCAATCTAATGTTTTTTCTAAGTCTGTTTTATTTTGATTGGGCAATGGAATCCACAAGCCATTAAACTCGTTTTCTCTTTGATCCAGCGAATCCATATCGCCCAAAACAGCAGAGACGTGGAAGCCTTTTTGAAGACAGGTGTCCAATGCCCCATCTATGCTTATAATTGTCCCAGATTTTTTGAGACAATCAAGGGGATGATTGTGGCTTGGGAATAATCCATTTGCGACAATGGCAAGAGGAAATCGGAATGAAATGGGTCTTTTCATGTGTCATAAATTTACGACGTTCAAAGGGCTCTTGTAAATAAAAGCACGAGAAGGGAAGACAGGAGACAGGAAGCGGGTGTATTTGAGTTTTAACTTTTGACTCAATGACGCTTCATGCTTCAGCGTAGAATTGACATAGATAATTCACTCCATATTTTGGAGTTCATCAACTGTGTTGATGTTGAATCGAGGCACGAGATTCAGGAGGATGAATGGAAAAACCGAACTTTACGGAAAGAAAAAACGGAATAAAATTAAAATTACGACTATTCATCGCCAGTTTAATATATACTCATTTATAGCTAAATTGTCCGACTTTTTATGTCCAAAAAATCATTTAATAGACGACTTTTCGATTTTGATGCTCACTATCCGCGATCGCTGATTGCAGGCGTATTTTTTCTTACGCTAATATTTTTATGGGGCATTCCTCGATTGGAATTAGATCCAGGCTTGCGTTCTATGATTCCGCATCAACATCCCATGGCAAAATCTATGGATCAGGCGGAAGAACTTTTTTCTGGAACGGGCATGATAATTATAGCAGTTGAATCGGATAGTTTGTTTTCTCCTTCTGTCTTAGCGAAATATGCTTCATTTCATGATTCTTTAGAGAACATTCCTCTCGTCAGTCGCGTTTATTCCCTTTACACGCATTATGATATTGAGTCGAAATCTGAAGAATTTGTGCTAAGGAAAACAATTGAGTCTTTCCCAAAAAATGATTCTTTAAGACAAAAATTTATCAATGATTTAAAAAATACAGATTTGATTGAAAATATCATTTCAAGTGATTTGAAAAAGATGAGCTTCCTGTGTCAATTGGAATCATCTTATGATTTTGACGAGGTTGCTTTACGGAACGAAATTGTTTCCATTATAAATCAATTTGAAGGTCCAGAAAAAATATATTATTCTGGATTCCCAATTACGAGAGCAGAAATCATTGATAGTATGAAAAAAGATTTGAGCACATTCACACCTCTCGCTTTAGGGCTCATGATTATTCTATTAACTTTGAGTTTTCGCTCTTGGGCGGGCGTATTTCTCCCCTTTTTTGTTGTGGGAATTTCTGTCATTTGGACTTTTGGACTCATGGGCTGGTTGGGGATGACCGTTCCTTTTATTGGAGGACTTATTCCCGTCATGTTGATTGCCATTGCCAATGATTATGGTATTCATATTATATCCCATTATTATGAGTATTCCAGAATGGAGCCAGAAAAAAGTCGAGGAGCCATTTTACGAAAAACCATTCGTAAGTTAGGGAAGCCCATCTTTATTGCTGGTTTAACCACTATTGTGAGTTTTTTAGGTTTGGCGACTCATATGCTACCTCGAGTTAGAGAAATGGGATTTTTCATTTCATTTGGCATCCTGATTTCATTTTTGTTAAGTATGTTTTTGATTCCAGCCGTTTTGGTTTTACTGAATCGCCCTGCCTTTGTGATGAGAGAATCAAATCATCAAAACATCAACAAAGCACTAGTGTCTCTGGGCGACTTTTTTGTGAAGTTTCGATCTTCCCTATTGGTGGGAATGACAATAGTGGTGCTAGTTTTGGGTTGGGGTATTCGGGACTTAAAAGTAGATACAAATCCAGATTACTATTTTCCAAAAGAGGGACGAATTCGTATTCATAATACAGCCATTGCGGATGCTTTTGGTGGCTCCACTCAAATGAGTATTATGCTTGAAGGCGATATTTTTAATCCAGAAACACTACATGATATTGAATTTTTAACAAACCATATTAAAGGAACACATGATTTGGTGACCAAAACTCATTCTATTGTAGATGTGATTAAAAACTTACATTTTGATTTTAATGGGGGTGATTCTGCATTTTATGCAATCCCAGAAGAGAGAGATTTGATTGTCCAATATATGTTTTTATTCTCGCTTACGGGCAATACAGATGAATTTGATTTTATATTAGATGATTGGGAAGAACCCGAATTCACTCAACTATTTGTAAGATTACAACAAGTCCAAACGATTAAAATTGCTGAAATTGTTGAAGATACAGAACAGTTTATCCGAGCAAATTTTTATGATAAACATGGGATGCAATTGACGGGTCCAGCAGCATTTTTGGGTGTTTTAACGCGGATGATTGTGAAAGGACAAATTATAAGTTTGTTCGTATCGGCATTTATCATTTTTCTTATGATGTCCTTAGTCTTTCGTTCTTTTGTGGGCGGTTTTTTATCTGTGCTTCCTATGGCCATTTCTGTTTTGTTGGTATTTGGCGTGATGGGCCATTTAGGCATTGTTTTGAACATGACCACATCACTTTTAACCAGCATTCTTGTTGGAGTTGGAGTCGATTATACCGTCCATTTTCTTTGGCATCTCAGAGACCATATTCGTTCTGGAATGGATTTGAGTGAATCCATCAGAAATACATTTAGAATTTCGGGTAAAGGTATCGCTTTCAATGCGGCTTCTGTAGTGGTCGGGTTTTCGGCTTTACTATTTTCAGAATTTTTACCCGTTGCTGTTTTTGGCATATTGGTCATGGCCTCGATTGTATTTTGTCTTTTTGGCGCACTAGCTCTTTTACCAGCTCTTGTCAGTTTAATTAATCCTAAATTTTTATACGAAGATGAATGATAAATTAGATAAAGTCATGAGTAACGTATTTTTCTTAGGATCGATAGCAATCGTCTCTTGGTGGATATTTGACGGTGGTGTAATTGATATCCTATTAACTTGGCGCACTCAAGCGGATTCCTTCTCAATTCATTGGCTAGATATTATTCAGGCACATTGGCAAAGAATTTTAGCCGTATATCTATTTATTTGTTTTCAGACTGCAGGAATAGCAGAAATGCGAATGGGGCAGGATTATTTAAAGGCTGTAATTGTTAGTATTATCCTTACCCCTTTTGGTCTATTTTTCTTTAAAAAGGAATCCTTAAAATGATGCGAACGTTCAAGCTAATCATTATTTATATTTTATGTCCAGTCGTTCTTTTTGGGCAAAGAACAGGGTTAGAAATTATGGAACAGGTTAAAAATAATCCCTTACCATCGTCTTCTATTACCCATATTGAATTAACGATTGTGACGAAAAAAGGAAAACGAGAAAAGAAGAAAATCCGAGAGTTTATTCGTTATCAAAAAAATTACGAATCGGGTAAATATGAACGAAAAACTTTGGTGCGTTTTACGAAGCCCTTGTTTGTTAAAGGAACAGGCTTATTAAATTGGACTCAAAAAAATGGCGTCCAAGAACAATGGATTTTTCTACCCAAATTAAAAACAGCAAAAAAAATTACGTCTAAAGATAGAACAAAATCTTTCATGGGTTCAGATTTTATTTATGAAGATTTAGAATCACGTTCTCTAAATGAGGATACTTTTACTGAATTTGGTATCGAAGTTATTTTCAATACCCCGTGTTATGTTATCGAAGCGAAACCGAAAGAAGAAAGTGCTTATCAGTGGCAAAAAATTTGGGTTGAAACAAGCACTTGGCAAATTAAAAAAGTGGAGTATTACAATGAAAAAAATAAAATCATAAAAACATTATCAATTCCTAAGCATAAAATCGTAAATGGATTTTATATCCCAGAAAAAATGACCATGATATCTATTAAGGGGAATCAAACAAGTATGGTGATTAACAAAGCCACTATGGACGCAGGACTGCAAAATGATATATTTTCTAAGAAATTTTTAATTCGAATCAAATAAACCATTGACTTATAAAGGAGCTGTTTTGTAATATCGGAAACGATATATACGAAAAACGTTTCCATTGACCGACTCACAGACACAACAAGAAGCATATATACTCGAACAAAGCTTTGAAGCTTTGACGCGGGATGGTGTTCGTTCATTCACAGTGGATTCTCTGTCTCAGAATTTGGGAATGAGTAAAAAAACGATTTATAAATTTTTCCCATCAAAAGAAGATTTAGTTGATAAAAGTGTAGGATATTTTCACGGATTAATTGAAAAAAAATTAAAACGGCTTATTGAAACTGAACCGAATCCCGCTATCCAATTTGTGAAAGTAATGGAATTTATCATGGGGCATATTTCCAATGTATCTATTGAGAGATTAGCGGATTTAAAAAACCGTTTTCCGAGAGTATGGGAAAAAATGGAAACATTTAGATTAGCAAGAAGAGATGATTTTTTTCATGTTTTATCAAATGCGCAAAAACAGGGATATGTGAGAGATGATGTAGATATTAATATTATTGCTACTTTATATATGAATATTATTAATTCTACGTTTCAACCCGAGTTTTTTCTAAAAAATAATTTGGCACCAACGGATGCGATTCACAATTTTTTAAAAATGATTTCTGGCGGTCTTTTTACGCCTTCCGGAAATCAATATGTCAATAAACTATTTAATAAGGAAGATTTATAAATGGGGCATCCAATTAGAGAATGGGTCATTCAAAAAACCCTAAAGCATCCAAAAAGAACGATTATTATCAGTATCCTGATAACAATTTTCATGGCATCGGGCATCAGGTTTTTTATTGTTGACGATGATATGATGAAACTATTGCCAAAAGATATGCCATCTCGTATTGCTTGGGATAATGTCATGGAAGAATTTGGTAATACAGATATGATTTATGTGGCGTTTGGTGAAAAGGGTAAGCCGGGGATCAATCAAAAATCATTAGCAACATTATGGGATTTCACAAAAGCCATGGAGGCTTTGCCTGAAGTGGAAAAAGTAACTTCAATCACTTCAATTGACCGGTTGGAGAGTGAAGATGGTTTTATGGAAGTCGGCGACCTTCAGAATTCACGAGAATTAACGATTGAAGAAGTGGCTGAAATCAATCAATACTTAAATAAAAATAAAAATGTTAAAAAACAATTAATCAGCCAAAGTGATGTTTATCTTAATGTTGTTATCCAGCCTTCTGCTCATTCAAAGTTTGATGTTCTAAGTCATAAAGTGAGAGATGTGGGGGATGATATTTTAAGCAAGTATGAAACCCATTATGGCGGTGCTGCCTACATAACAGGTATCGTTCCAAGTCTCATTCGAGATGATGTTGCTATGTTGATGCAATCAGGTATGTTGATTATGGTATTGATTTTATTGGTCAACTTAAGAAGTCCAGTGGCTGTAGGAATGGTTATGCTTACTATTGTTTTGTCCCTAGGATTTATGCTTGGGTTTATGGGATGGGTTTTAAAATTGACAGGTTCGGAAAAGTTTTTATTCACCATGATGAATACATCTATGCCCATCATTTTATTGACAATAGCCAATTCAGATGGTGTTCATATGATGGCGAAGTTTTTCAAAGAATTAAGAAATAGAAGAAATATTAAAGAATCGGTCACAGTGGCAATGGATTCATTATTGGTCCCTATCTTTTTAACTAGCATCACAACAGCGGCGGCATTCTTGGCACTTATTTTTGCACCGATTGAGCAAATGGTGGGATATGGTATTTCAATATCTGCCGGCATTTTATGGGCGTGGATTTTATCTTCAACAATGCTTCCCGCTTTGATTTCATTAAGGAAATGGGATCTAAACTCTAAAGCGGTTACTCAAGCAAGTATTTTTGAAAATGGTATTGATCGACTCGCAAAGCAAGTAACAAAGCATCCAAAATATATATTAACGACAGGACTCCTTCTTGTCTCCATTGGAGGCATGGGCGTGACGATGGTAGAAGTCGATGTAAATTTTATGACTTTTTTCAAAAAGGGGACGGAAATTCGTGACAGTATGGACTTCTTAGAAGATGAAATGTTAGGCACCATGGATGTGCGTGTTCGCGTAGAAGGCGATTTAAAAGAGCCAGAACATTTACAAGCGATTGTTGACCTGCAAACATACATGGAGGAAGATGAGAAAGTCGGGATGAGTTTTTCTATTGCGAACATTGTGCAACAAATGCATAAATCCATTATGGATGATGATCCGAATTTTGAAACTATTCCGGATTCAAGAGGGAAGGTAAATAATCTGTTCACTATGTATTCGTTTTCAGGAGATCCAAACGCTTTTGAGTCCATGGTCGATTATGATTATGAAGTGGGACTCGTTACAGCATTAAGTAAAATGATGGGGACACAAGAAATTATTGTTTTTGTGGATAAAATTGAAAACTACGTGATGGATCATTTTCCCGAAGGATTGTCTGCTATGATTACTGGGATGGCCGTAGTATATAGAGATCTCGTTTTTCTCATTATAAAATCATCTCTCATTAGTATTATTGTATCCATTTTTGTAATTGGAGCCATAGCAAGTCTGTTTTTCGGAAAATTTCATTGGGGAATATTAGCGATTATTCCCTTATCTGCAGCCGTGATTCTAAATTTTGGTTTTATGGGGCTGTTTGATGTAAAGCTTAGTCATATTACGGCTATATTAGCCTCAATCATTATTGGTGTGGGTGTGGATTTTGCTATTCATTATATTGCTCAATTTAGACGGTATTCACGCGATCCAAATAAGGTTGACAATTTGAGCCAGGAAGTCATCGACGATGTGGGATACCCTATTATTCTTGATGCAGCTTCAAATATGGGATTTGGCGCATTATTGTTTTCTACTTTTGTCCCTATTCAATATATAGGTGGTCTTATGGTTTTTGCCATGATTTCAACATCGCTTGGGACTTTGACTGTTTTGGCTGCGCTCACTGAATTATTAAAAAAACGAATTGTTGAACAATAGGAGGTTCAAATGAAAAAAATCATTTTATGGATAAGTCTCTTTGGAATTGGCATGGCACAAACAGGTATAGAAATTGCCCAAATGGTGGAAGATCGAATATCTCCGAAAGATATGATATCATCTACCACCATGGTTTTGACGAATAAAAAAGGGAGAACCAGAACAGCAAAAATATTTACGAAAAGTATGGACGATAGTAAAAAACAAATCATGTGGTTTTTATCACCGAAGGATGATAAAGGCGTGGCATTTCTTAAAATTGAGCATGACGATAAAGATGATGAAATGCGCATGTGGCTTCCTGCTTTCAAAAAGATTCGACGTATTTCATCCAAGAAAAAAGGAGATTCTTTTATGGGATCTGATTTGACTTATGAAGATATGTCCAGTAGGGTCATTTATGAAAATACGTTCAGCCGTTTAGAAGATGAAAAAGTGGGTGAGATTGACTGTTTTGTGATTGAAGCTGTACCAAATCCTGAATTGAAATCGTCCTATTCGAAACATAAAACTTGGATAGATAAAAAATTAAATATGGCAGTAAAAGAAGAATCCTATGACCGTATGGGCGATTTGAAAAAAATAAAAACTTTTGAAAATAAAATCGTCGGAAAATATCGCGTGATGTCAGGTATTTTTGTAAATGATGTACAAAATAATCATACAACCAACCTTACTTTTGATGATTTAGAATTAGATACGGGAATTAAAAATAATTTGTTTCATGAAAAAAACTTAAAACGTTTACCACGAAATTAAATAGTAGTTACAGTGGTAGTTAGAGAAGGAACAATGTATACAACGGAAATATATTAAATAAGAATGATCAAAATAATGGTAGCTTCAATGGTAGTTAGCACGAATAGTAGTCAAATAGAATGAATATGGACGAAAAAAGTTTGATTCGAGAAATATGTCTAAAACACAAGTTAATGGGATGGGAAATTGTCCTATAATGACTTTAAACAAGAGAAATCTATGATTATTTACAAGCGACAAGTTAAAGTTGCATTCTTACTTTTACTTTTATCCCAAACGAGCCTAATTGCTCAGTTCACGTATTCTGGAAATATCAATCCATCTAAAATGATACGAACATCTAATCAGTCAGAAATAAAACTCCCATTTCGGTTGGCGACTATAAAAGCAAGCTATACAATGGGATCCTTTGATTTCCTTACAAATTCTGCAATAGAATATAGATGGGATGGGGAGCCAACATTTGATTTTCGGGAAGTTTATGTTGCTTATTTCCCTGATTGGGGAGAAGTGAAACTGGGAAAACAAATTCATGCATGGGGAATGGTAGATGGAAACAATCCTACGGATAATTTAAATGCTTATGATTATTATTTTATGTTTATGCCTGGAGCGGACCGCAAAATTGGTTCAAATTCGGCTTCAGTTAATTTGATATTTGGAGATTACCAATTTGAAACCGTGATTATCCCAGGGCATACACCGAATAGACTTACGTTTGGTGAAGATGATTTTCCCATCAAACCTCCCATGGATGAACCGGATTCATATGTGGAAATTGAAGATCCAATGGAGATTGGATTTCGATTGCGAGGATCATTTCCAGCCGCAGATGTGAGTTTATCCTATTTTAAGGGGCATGATCGACTGTTTAGTCTTAGTGGGTTTACACTAGTTGAAGGCGGCATGCCAAATTTTAATTTTGGTTTTCGATCGACTGAAGTTTATGGAGCAAATTTGGTTACATTTCTTGGTGATATGACTCTTCGAGGTGAATTTGGATACTTTAATTCCAAAGGGACTATCATTAAAAACGATTTTAATATCTTTGATAATAATGCTGAATATTTACAATATGTAATACAGTTAGAAATTCCTGGACCTTTAGACATTGCCTTAAATGCTCAATATATTGGAAGTAGAATCATTGAAGTATCGGAGCTTACACTTGTAACTCTCACGGGAATGGTTTTATATCATCAAGATATAGACACCTTTTCGCCAGGAATGGGAACACCTTTTGCCATGTTTGCCGAAAATGGTTTAAGTCTATCTGCAACAGGTTGGCTTATGGATGATCGGTTAGAATTGAGTGCAAATACCTTTATGAACTTGGATGAAAATGGATATATGATCGGCGCACGAGTTTTTTATTCTCCATCTGAAAGTTGGGGCATTGAAGCCCAATTAAGCCAATTCATCGGAGATGAAGAAAATTCGGAAAACCCTTTTACTAAATTAGAAGATTTCTCTCATATTCAAATCGGATTGAAATATAGTTTTTAATCTGCAATTTTTGGCGGATGTATTGAAGCCATGATTGCAGCACCAATTAGGCAAGCGACACCTGCAATAATAAAGGGTGTCATCCAAATACTTGGATCGCCTGAACCTTGAGCTGAATCTTTAAAAAATCCTGCTAATTGGGGTCCCGCAATACCTGCAATGCCATAAGCGGTAAACATCCAACCATAATTGGTTCCTAGGTTTTTGTTGCCAAAAAAATCTGCTGTTGCAGCTGGGAAGAGTGCAAAATTTCCCCCAAAATTAAATCCGATTATTGAAGCGCCTATGATAAACCCCGTTACCATTCCAAAGGTAATAAATATATGATACATCATGAGCATGATGAATCCTTGTATGACAGTCATATAAATGATGGCAGTTTTTCGTCCTAATTTATCAGAGATTGTCCCCCAAGCGATTCTACCAATTCCATTAAAAATAGCATACCATGCCATAGCAGTTCCCGTAATAACACTTGCATTTTTAATTCCATGATATTGTAAGGCATCAATACCAAATAATTTGATGCAATAAATAACCATAAGTCCTGATAATGCGGAAAAAATAAAGACACCCCATAACATGTAAAATTGAGGCATTTTTAACATTTGGTTGGAAGAAAATTCTATTGATGATCGTTCAATCGATTCTTGGGATGGTTCCCATCCTTCAGGTTGATACCCTTCTGGCGGATTAACCATAACAAAACTTCCAATTAAAACTAAAATTGTAAAAATAAATCCATAAATCACAAAAACACTTTGGACACTTGGCAAACCAAATACATGAGTTGTATTGAGTAAACCGCCAAACCATGAGCCTGCTAATTTGACCCAGATGGTTGCCCCAAATCCAAATCCTGCTACAGCTAGACCGGTAATCATTCCTTTTTTATCTGGGAACCATTTTACGCCTACAGCAATGGGCACAACATAAGCGAGACCAATTCCCGCACCACCGATGATACCAATAAAGAAAAATTGCGCTAAAAAAGATTGTCCGAAGAATCCACCTAATATATAACCTAAGCCTAGTAAAAGACCACCTGCTCTAGCAACAATGGTTGGGCCTGACTTCGCCTGCCATTTTCCACCAAGAACCATCACAATAGCAAAGGTGGCAAGTCCAGCAGAAAATACCCATGCCGTTTGAGTAGCGGTAAATTGATAAAGACCCATTGGATCTGTTAAAATTTTTGTAAATACAGACCAAGCGTATATCGCGCCTAATGCAAGTTGAATCATAATAGCACCAATAACAACGAGCCATCGGTTTGTAATAGGATGTAAGAGTTTCATGAACTATCTCCTAAGTTGTAAGGTGATGTGAATTGATCAATAAAAAGCGGATACCCATGTCCGAAAATACAAAATAAATCGAAGTGGATTCAAATATTTACCAGTTTTATTAGGATAAAAAAATAGAATGACAAACTAAAAGGAATGTAAAAAAACAGTAAATTCAACAATGGTATTCAAAAAAAATGCGCATAAATAGTCATCATTTATTTAGGAGAAAATTATCTTACTAGGCACAATCATTTTTTTCAGTCTCTTGGGTAGCCTTGGGGCAATTCTTCTTTCTGGGCTTTTTCTATTATTCCCGAATCGAATACAAAACACTTTGATTCCAGGGCTTATCAGCTATGCGACAGGAACATTGTTGGGCACTGCATTTTTGGGCATGATTCCTCATGCATTGGAACATTTACCCGTTCCCCAACTCGGACTCACTTTATTGTTGGGCATTCTTCTGTTCTTTACTTTAGAAAAATTTGTGGTTTGGCGTCATTGTCACAGTCATGCTTGCGAAGTGCATGAAGCTTCAGGTCCTTTAATTTTAATCGGAGATGCGTTTCATAATTTTATAGATGGCATATTGATCGCAGGTGCATTTTTGGCCGATTATCACTTGGGAATCGTAACCGCAATTTCAGTCGTATTTCATGAAGTTCCGCAGGAAGTAGGTGATTTTGCTATTCTATTAAAAAATAAATATTCAAAGAAAAAAGCTTTTGGATTGAATATTGTTTCTGGATTGAGTTCTGTGATAGGGGCGGTTTTAGCTTATTTTTTAATGGATCAAATGCAATTTTTAACACCTTATGTGATGGGCATTGCAGCCGCCAGTTTTATTTATATTGCTTTGGCTGATTTAATTCCAGATTTACATCACCATTTCAGCGTTAAAGAAAGTTTGATTCAAATTGTTTTATTAACGGCGGGTATTTTTACCATCTATTTTATGGGGCATATTAGCTAAGCATTTTGTGAAAATATTTTCTCTTATTCTCAAAATTCCCATTAAAATGTATCAATGGTTTATCTCGCCGGTTTTCCCAAATTCTTGTCGCTATTCACCCACGTGTTCCCATTACGCCATAGATGCTTTGGATGAGTGGGGTGCGATAAAAGGTTTATGGCTCGCGATTAAAAGATTGGGACGGTGTCATCCTTGGGGAGATAGCGGATATGATCCTGTTCCAAAGAAAAAAGTATGAAAGTTGAATAGGGAAAACCTTTCGCAAAGCACTTTCGACTTTATAGACTTTCGCCTCATTAGTTCCGTAATGGCTTACCCTTTTTTAGCATAAATCGAATACGATCTTGAGATAATTTTTCTCCAGCAAGCGAGATAAATGTTTCGCGTTCTATATCCAAAAGATATTGCTCTTCCACAGATTTTGTGAGACCCGCTTTATCTCCGCCCGTAATAACATACGCTAACTTTTTCCCGATAAATTCATCATGATCAGAAATTTTCCCAGAAGATTTGAACCCTTTGAGAGCCATTGTCATGGCTGTTCGTCCACCCGCACCAGGCAATTTAAGATCATCGCGATACTGGGGTGGTTCATAATTTTCTGCTAACGTCATGGTTTTTTGTTTTGCGACCCAGATACGTTGATCGTCATTCATGACAACCGTATCAGATTTGAGGAGATAAGCTAGATATTTGGCTTCATCCGCACTGGTGGCAACTTTAGCAAATCCAATGGTTTCGAATGCTTTTTGTGCAATTTGGAATGCATTTCGAATGCCTCCTTTTCCTGCATTTTCAAAAAGATTCAGGAGAAGTCGTAAGTTTCCTCCAGCTCCAGGAATGAGTCCAACGCCCACTTCTACCGCACCAATATAAAGCTCAGCAGAAGCTACACGATGGGCAGCAGGTCCTATAAATTCAAATCCGCCACCAAGGGTTAATTGAAAAGGAGCCGCCACAACGGGGGCTTTAGAAAATCGGATAGCTTGCGTTAAGTCTTGAAAGGTTTTCACCGTCTTCTCTAATCCATCCCAATCCTTATCTTCACAAAATTGAAGAATACCTGCCAAATTAGCTCCAGCGCAAAAATTGGCTCCCTGATGTCCTAAGACCATCCCTTTGTATTTCCCTGCATCCAATAATTCCAATCCGGTTTGGATTATTTCAACCATAGATCCATCGATGGGATTTAGAGTGGGTTGAAGGATAGAGTGGTATTCTACATTCAAAATACCATCGCCCAAATCAATGAGGCTGGCACTCCAATGTTTTTTGATGAGATTCCCCGCTGATTTTTGCAAGAGAAGATTGAGCGATTTTGTTCCATTGTCCTGCTGTTGAACTATATTATTATTTGGATCGTAATACGTTCGCATTCCATTTTCGATTGTGTAGAATGTTTCTCTGCCAGAATTCAACATGGTTTGAATCCAAGCGGGTATAGATCTTCCTTCTGCTTTCATTCTTGCAAGAGATTCAGAAACGCCAATCGCATCCCAGGTTTCAAATGGACCCAATTCCCAGCCAAATCCCCATTTTAACGCTTGATCTATATTGATAATATCATCACTAATTTCAGGAATACGATTTGCTGAATACAATAATGTGCGTGCCAAAACTTCCCAAAAGAATTTTCCGGCTTTATCGTCACTAAAAGCCATGGCTTTAATTTTATCTCCAGCATATTGGCGATCTTTTGCCAGACGGAATCCATCAAAACGTACTACTTTTTGTGGTGTGTAATCTCCCGTTGCAAAATCTAAAGATAAGATGCCTTCTTTCGTTTTTTTATAAAAGCCTGCTTTTGATTTTTGCCCCAATCGCCCCTCGTCAATAAGGGTTTTTAGAATGGATGGAATTTTAAATACATTTCGTTCTTCGTCATTTTCACCACGATCATAACTGGTTTGTGCTACGTGAGCAAGTGTATCTAATCCAACCACATCTGCCGTTCGAAAGGTCGCACTTTTGGGGCGTCCCGTAATCGTGCCTGTTAGTTTGTCCACTTCTTCAACCGTGAGTCCCATTTTTTCTGCAATTTCCAATGTGACCATCATGCCAAAAACGCCAATCCGATTCCCAATAAAATTGGGGGTGTCTTTTGCGTGAACGATGCCTTTTCCAAGCATATTTTCGCCAAAAGAGGCGATTGTATCATAGACTTCTTGACTGGTATTTTCCCCTTTCACCAATTCCAATAGACGCATATACCTGGGTGGATTAAAAAAGTGTGTAATCATGAATCTTTTTTTCAAATCATCAGAGAAAACGGATATTAAATCATTGAGTGGAATCCCAGATGTATTTGACGATATTATGACAGTGGATTTCAAGTGAGGAATGATGTTTTGATAAACAGTATGTTTAATATCTAATCTTTCCGCAACGGCTTCAATAACCCAATCGACCTCAGTTAATTTTTCCAAATGCTCATCATAATTACAGGGCTCGACCATGGAAGCATTTTTCGGTTTATATAAGGGAGCAGGTTTTAAACTTGTGAGAGATTCCACTCCTTTTTTTGCCAAGTCTTGATTGATGTCAAATAGGAGAGAGGGGATGCCCGCGTTAGCCAAATGTCCAGCAATTTGTGCCCCCATGACGCCTGCGCCTAAAACAGCTACTTTTTCAATTTTATCTTTCATGATTTCCTCTATGTTTTCATTAAATGTTCAAAAATAGTGATGTAACGATACATGACCCAAAAGTGGCTGAAACTACCGGCCAAAACCAGAACATGCCAAATTTCATGGAATCCAAATCCTTTTCGCGGAGATTCTTCTCGATCTAAAGAATAAAAAATGACTCCGATAGAATAAAATAACCCACCCATAAATAACCAAAAAATCGCGCCCATTGGAAGGGCAATAATCAATGGCCAAATTGCAATGAGCGACAGCCACCCCATAAAGACATAGTAAACGGTAGAGAACCACTCTGGGAAATCAAATTTAAATAATTTCCATAATATACCAAAAAATGCCAATCCCCAAATAAAGACAGCTAAACTCAATCCCCAGGGACCCCGTAACGGGACTAAGCAAATTGGAGTATAAGTAGCGGCAATGAGGACATAAATCATCATATGATCCAAACGTTTTAAGATTGAGGCTGCTCTTCCAGTGACATTAATCCAATGATAAAGTGTGCTGGCGGTGTACAATAAAAAAAGCCCTCCGCCAAATATGGAAAAAGAAAATATCTTCCATGGATCAAATGGATTGCCAGATTTATAGATGAGTAAAATTGTAGCAATGACAGAAAATATCGCACCGATAATGTGGGTTAATCCACTCATTGGGTCTTTCAGTTTCATACAGTTCTCATCGTTCAATGATTGTCGCAATGCCTTGTCCACTTCCAATGCACATGGTCGCAAGACCAAGATGCGTATCATTTTGTTCCATGACGTTTATCAATGTGGTTAAAATCCGAGCTCCAGAGCACCCCAAAGGATGGCCCAAGGCAATTGCTCCACCATTAATATTAATTTTGTCTATATCCCATCCACCTTTTTGAATAACAAAAAGAGCTTGGGCGGCAAAAGCTTCGTTCAACTCGATACTCTCAATTTTATCCATTGTGAGATTCGCTTTTTTCAAAGCTTTTTCTGTGGCGGGGAGAGGACCCGCACCCATTCGAGTCCAATCTACGCCCGCGACGGCTCTACTCAGAATCTTAGCTCGAATGGATAACCCATTCTCTTTTGCAAAGGATTCACTTGTAATCAAAAGTGCAGAAGCTCCGATAGAAATGGGACTACTTGAGGCCGCCGTAACGGTTCCATCTTCCATAAAAGCAGAATGAAGACTTTTAATTTTTTCCACATCAGGTTTGCGCGGACCTTCATCTTTTTCTATAGTCGTTTCGCCATAAATATCAATGGGAATTAATTCATTATCAAAATGTCCGTTTTCATACGCTTTTAGTGTTTTCTCATGTGACAGTATGGCAAAATCATCTTGTGTCTCGCGCGAGATATTCCCATCATTGGCTAGATTTTCAGCCGTTTCACCCATGCCGATATAGAATTCTTGTTCCGCAAGTTCAGGGTGAAAATCTGGTGCAAATCCGCCCATGGGAACACTGAACATATCTTCAATGCCAACTGCAATTCCCACGTCAATATCTCCAGCTTCAATGGCCGTGCTAATTTGATGCACTGCATCCATGGAAGAACCACAAAAACGATTCACCACTTTTCCGCCCGCTTCTTTGGGGATCCCAGCCAAAATAGCGACTGAACGGCCCATAATCATGCCTTGTGGCCCTTCTGGAAAGGCACATCCCAAAACCACATCTTCAATGGCATTGGGTGAAAGTGATTCATGACGTGCCAATAATCCTTTAACCACCTGCGCTGCTAAATCATCAGGACGAACCCCGACTAATTGCCCATTTTTTATCCCGATGGGTGAGCGAACCGCATCAACAATGACAGATTGAATCATGCTTGACTCCTTTGTTTTTTTCGACGTGTTTCTCGATTGAATAGATATTGGTCGATATCAAAAACAAACAAGGTGTTTGATTTTATTTTTTGAATTGCTTTGATTTTTTTCTTTTTAAATAGTTTCATTTTTCCTCCTAGAATGGATATGATTTTTGTGAGTAAGTATAGTTAGCAATTTTTCTTTTTAATCCAATAATGTCTGTTGCGAGAAGCATCCGTGCTTCAAATTTCTTTAAATATTCGCTATGAGATGCAGACAATTTTCCTTTTGTAATACCATTCATCCCCGTTAGTGCTCTGTTCAATAAGGTCAAAGATATTTCAGCCGTATAAGCGCGGGCAATGTCTAATACAATCGGTTTAGCCTGTTTAGAGTTCACACTATATTCCGCACGAGCTATGACACTTTCTGCTGTGTATAATTCCATAAACATATTTGCCAATATTTCTGTGAGTTGTTGCTCGTGTTTCAGATCTTGACCATATTCATTCAATGCTTTATGAAATAAATATAAGGTCATTCGCTTGCCTGTTTCAATCGCATATTTTTCTTTCGCAAGAATTCCTGATTCATCTTTTGGCGCGTTTGTATCTAAAAAGGCATCAATTTTCCCTATAGATTCTCGGATGGGTAATTCCTCAAGCAACGCTTTTTTCATCATATACCCTGTGATAATTTGGCGATTAATTTCGTTGCTTCCCTCCCAAATTCGATTGATTCGATCAGAACGATAAGTAGAGGCTAAAGGATATTCTTCTATAAATCCATAACCACCCATGGTTTGAATCCCTTCATCCAAGACGAATGCCATAGATTCACTGCCATAAATTTTTGCCATTGACGTTTCAATCGCATATTTTTCCATAGCGGCACCTAATTCTAAATAAAAGGATTCCGACGATTTATCCAGCTTGTCAATTTCATCTTGAATTAGTCCAATTGTGCGATAAACCATACTATCCGATGCATAAGTGAGCATGACCATTTGGGCGAGTTTCCCCTTAATGACATCAAAGTTAGAAATGGATTGCCCAAATTGTTTGCGTTCTAAAGCATAATTAAGAACATAGTTAATGGTTTCTTTCATGCCGCCTACTTCAGCAGCGCCCAATTTAAATCTACCAATATTTAGCGCATTAAAAGCAATAGTTGCACCTTTGCCCACTTCATAGAGAAGGTTTTCTATGGGCACTTTTGCATCTATAAATGTCAAGGGCGTTGTAGAGGAACCTTTGATGCCCATTTTCTTTTCTTCCTGGCCAATTTCGAATCCGGGGGTATCACGATCCACAATAAACGCACTAAATTTTTGCCCATCTACTTGGGCAAATACAATAAAGACTTTTGCCCAGGAACCATTAGTAATAAAGATTTTTTCTCCATTCAAAATATAATGTTTCCCATCCTCAGAAAGGACAGCTTTTGTTTTGCCTGAGAGCGCATCTGATCCTGCCGAAGGTTCGGTTAAACCATAAGCACCTATCCATTCACCTGTGACTAATTTTGGTAGATATTTTTCTTTTTGTTCTTTGGTTCCAAACCAAACGATGGGAAGCATACCAATTGCCGTTTGAACTGAAAAAGTGGTGAGGAAAGAAGAAGAATAACCCGTAGCAATGGATTCTATTACAATGGCTGTTGTGATTTTGTCTAAATCCATTCCGCCGTATTCTTCTGGAACATTCACGCCCAAAAGGCCCAAATCACCTGCTTCGCGGATGAGAGATAAACTTAAATCTTTATCATATTTTTCAATTTGATCTTTGTTGGGGTAAATGCGCTCTTTCCCAAATTCTTTTACCATTTGTTCAATATCGCGGTGTTCTTCGGTGAATTTTTCTCTGCAATATACCTCGTCGTCTCTAACAGATTGAATGAGAAAATGTCCTCCAGTTTGAACTGTGTTTTTGCTCATAATAAATTCCTTTATGATGGTTTTTTAATAATTCCTGCTAAAATAAATTCTTTGATGGTTTCCATATATTCTTTTGCGGTAACCCCATGAGCATCAAATAAAGTGAACCAAATGATAGATTCAATATTGACCATAATAGACAATGCCGTTATCTTGATGTTTACATTTTTAAATTCACCCGATTGAACACCTGCTGAAATAATAGTTGCCACCAAAGCTTGGAAATTAGAATATACCGTCTGCAATTTATCCTTAAAATCCTCGTCTTTTCCAACCATAGACCAAAATTCTGCCAAGACCTTAAAAGGTTCGGGGTTACTTTCATATTGATCAATAAAATATTGAAATAAATCTTGAAGCTGTTGAGAGGGAAGGGCATCTTTTTCTACGATATGGTTTAAAAAAGCACTATATCGTAAAACCCAAAAGTTCACCAAATCTAAATAAATTTCTTTTTTAGATTTATAGTACCAATAGATTGCACCTTTACTGAGACTAGATTTCGCGACGATGTCATCAATCCGGCTGGATTCATAACCTTTTTCTACGAGCACCAATAATGCAGCGTTTAATATTTGCTCTTTTCGTTCGTCTTTGCGTGATTGTTCCATAATATAAACCGACTGGTCGGTCTAATTTATAGATTTATTCTTATAAAAGGAAAGGGTTTTTTAGATTGAAGTAATTCGTTACTATTACTTTAGCGAGGGTTAATCGTAATTTTCATTTTTATCTTTTTTTATCAACCCCCATTTATCCCCAACATTTGGGGATTTGATTGGGTATACATGAAAATTACTTACCTGTCTGCGTTCCATTACGAACAGGCAGGCAACTAATATCCGCCATGTTAATATTTTTATAAATATAATATCAAAAAGAGAACAGGAATAGCAATACCAGCAATCGTTAGCCATGCGCCACGACCCGTAATTCCTTTTTTCCCTTTGAGAACAAAGAGTCCTGTAATGGCTAAAAGCCCCAAGACGATAGCAAATAAATCTGCCATAAATGTCCAAATCTTTTTAGGATGGTTTAAATGAAGAAAATTCATTTCGTATAAAATAGATCTCTCACTCACGGTTTCGATATTGATGCGTTTTGTATTGAGATAGAGGGTTAATGTTTCTTTTTCTAAGAATATTTTTAAGGTATTCGGGTTTGGCATAAAACTAGATTTAATCGGACCCTCTAAATTTATTTCAGTAAGGATATTTGCCATAACGTCTTGGTTAATAGGATTGTTGCCCCAAATATCCTCAATTTGAACAGTTTGATTCTCTATTTTGTAACTTGGGTTCCAATCTGAAACATGATTTACCGCTACGCCAGAAATGGCATAAATGAGAGTCAGCCCAAAAGCAAGATAACCCACATCTCTGTGAACGATATTATTCCATTTGCGCCATTTGACTTTCATGATATTTTATAAAAATTATTTAATCAAGCTTGGGAGAAAATTTAATCCTGAATTTCCGCACCCAGACCTTTAAGGCGGTAAATGGTTTTATCTGCTTCCGTGATTTTATCTTTTTTTGGATCGAATGTTTGGCCGCTTTCTTCCATAGACATTTCTTTCTGCTTTTGTGCTTGCTCGTCAGTGAGGGTGAGTTTTTCGAAAATGCCTTCCACTTGAGCTTGGTGACCTTTTGCCGTAAGTGGAAAAATGATTTCACCATCATTGACCTTGACAATAATACTTTGAAAAGGCTGATCACCAGACATTTCTATCCAACATCCACGATGGGCACATACATCTACGATAGTCCCAGTAATTTGCACATGTTCGTCCAAAAATGATTCTGGATTTTCTAAAAGTGAAGATAAGGGCGTTGATTCCTCAAGGGAAAGGGCTTTGCCCAATTTTTGACTTTCACCAGCAAGTATTTGACTTAAAAGAAAAGTAATGAGAATTGGTATTATTTTTTTCATAATTAAACTCCGATAACAATGTCTTAATTTATAGAATAATTATGGAAAAAACGAAGGATTGTAAAGGAGATGGCACGAGAATCTTTTCTCGTGCGTTTGTAGCGAACACTCTTTTTGTGTCTCTTCCACGAATAAGGATATTCGTGGCACTTTTCATTGAACGCCAAGCTCGTTCAGTTGCTTGAGTAGATGCTTCCTCTCGTTGGTCGTCTGAATGACAGTAGATTTGAGACAATAAAAAGAAGTGTCATTCAGAGCAGCTTGCTGCGTGGAATCTTCTGTGGTTAAACCAAAAAACCATTGTTTAAACTCAAGGTATTTCAGCCCTCAACGTAGATCCTTCACTTCGTTCAGGATGACATAGTAAGGTGTGAGATTATTGTTGAACTTAATGACAATGGGGGATGGAGATTCTTCCGTTCGTCGGACTTATGGATGACATAATATATGAGGTAAATAAAAAAGGGACAGTAAACTGTCCCTTTTTTATTTTATTGATTAAACTAAGAATTACTTCAACAATACCATCTTTTTCATCTGATGATTATTTCCTGCAGTGATTCTATAAAGATACATTCCAGCACCTACAGGTTGATTTAAATTATTAGTTGCATCCCAAACGACAGATTTAAAACCTGCATTTTGTTGGGTGTTGACCAATGTTTTAATCCGATGACCCATGATGTCATAAATCGTAACACGAACAAAAGATTCTTCAGCTAAATCATACTGAAGCGTCGTGCTTGGATTAAATGGGTTTGGATAATTTTGATGCAAAGCAAACACTTGTGGCATCGCATTATTATCAACAGCTAAAGTTGTAGTATTAATATTAAACGAATAAGGCCCATTTTCTGCCGAAACAGATTCACTTCCATCGCTTACTGTCACTTGCCAATCACCACCTTGTATTCCGTGAGTGGTAACTGCTGAAGCAATATCAGCGTAAAGTGCATACGCAGTCGCATCATCATTTATGGTGACAATTGACTGAAAGAAAGCAAACTCAGTAGAAAAATCTATGCTGTATGTAAGCTGATCTCCATCTACATCTTGAGAAGGAGTCCAAGCAAACCAAAGCGTATCATTCATATTACTTTGCATGATATCAATCGTAGCATCATGTGGACTTGATAATGTAAACTCGCTCGGCGCATCATTTACAGCAGCAACGGTAAGCACAAATGTTGTATTATCAGATAGACTTCCATCACTGACTTCAACTGTAATTGTGGCTGAACCATTCCAGTTATCTGAGGCCATAATGCTTAAAACATCATTACTTACACTGACCTGAACATCTGTTTGGTCAGAAGAAGCGCTAAAGCTTAAGCCATCTCCATTTGAATCTGTAGCAGAAAGCGTAATATCCAATGAACCATCTTCATCAAAAGATTGATCACTGATATCTGCTAACACAGGTGCACTATTTGTGCCTCCTGTTAAGGCAAATGTCGCCGAAGGATCACTTTCATTATCATGAACATCAACAGCAGTTACAGCGTAATAATTATCGCCGCCTGCCATTTCAGAATCAGTGTAGTTGGAGCTAGCGCTTTCGCCTACAAAAGAATCTGTGCTCGAAACAAAATCTGCCGTTGCACCACGATATACTTTGTAGTGAGCAAGATCATTTGCTGTGGATGCGGCCCAAGTTAACTCACCGGCACCATCAACAATTTCACCTGCAAGATCATCTGGCGTTCCAGGAGCAATATTATCAACTGAATGTCCAGCGCCTACCACACTTACAAAGTTTCCTTCGTCCATGTTGGCTATCACGCGAAATTCAGCAGCGTTGTCTCCATTACTTGTGGAATCATTCAAAGTCGAAACTTCTACCACATACTCATCACTGCCATAAGTACCAATAGATGTTAAACCAACCCAGGTGTCACCATCTTTACGTTGGATTGTGTAAGATTCTGTAGATCGACCTGGTAATTCATCCGTATCCCAAGCAGATTGAGCAAAGGTAAGATATACCCGTCCGCCTTGATCTTCTGGCACATCAGTGATTGAAACTATGCTTGGATTTACTGCATATCCGTCGCCTTTCCCAATGCGATAATAAGCTAAATCATCTCCATTTTGAGACGCTTGCCATTGGTCTGGCCATTCGCCCACGGGCTGAATGTCATACATTTTATTAGCTGTTTCATCCCACATGGATACAGATTTTCCGTCGTTTGATGCCTCTTTGATTATCCAATAGTTATATTCTTGATAATCATCAATACTGGATGAGTCAGTAGAAGATCGAGACCAGCGTGTTCCAGTGGGTGAGCCTAGAACGCCCGCAAAAGAATCAGACCACTGATGACATGTGTCTTCGACGTAATTAATTAGGTTCACGTCAGTACAACCATCACACGTACAATTCTCTTTTGTCCAGCCTAAAACAAGTCCCTCTGAGACGTAATCCCAATTAGCAGGGTCGGTCAAGTTGCTGTCCATATTCATGCTGTAAAAAACAACAGTAGAATCTACCATAAGGGTAAAATCGTGGTTTGTTGTATTTCCTTGTCCATCATCCGCACTAAGAGAAATAGCATATTCACCATGGTCAGAAGCTACAGGTGTTCCATAAAGGCGTGTTCCTGTTCCTGCCTGAAAATGGTAAATCTGACTCCAGCTATCTCCCCAAATATCTCCTGTTGCAGGGTTTCCAGACCAACCATCGCTCCAATCGGTTGTAAGAAGTGTAGGTCCATTTGCTCCGTTCAAATGGTATAAGCCTGCTTGGTTATTTACGCTACTAAAAAATACAACAACAGCACCATTTCCATCGATCATAATTTCTCTTGGATTATGAAAGTTCTCATCTTGAAAAACGGTGGTAACGGTAGAATCACTGGGATCAAAACTTTTGATTTTGCCATCCCAATTTTCCTCAGTAAACCAAATGGTTCCATCGGGATGAATGGCAATACTCCGCATATTGTTAGATTCAGAGATAGTAAAATCTTCAAAAGTAGTGGTATCTGCAGCATAATGCCTTAATCGGTTATAACAATTGTCAGATTGCCAAACAGAGCCATCATCTGCAATTGCGATATACTGGTTATTACACCCTACATCAGAATTCATTAATTCAAATTGGCTAGAATCAGGATGCAATTTGGAAAGTCCATTTAAAGCTCCATCATTACTATTACCCATGACGTAAAGCGTTCCATCAGAACCAAAGGAAAGAGCATTCACCCAATTTAAATCAGTATTGACATCTTCAATATTAGATCCATCTGGGTCCATTTTTTGAAGCGTATTATTGTTGCCCTGCCAAAACCATAATTTACCGTTTGGTGCTTGAACTAATTTTTGAATATTGTCCGCTATGTGATTCGACCATCCATCTGAAAAATAGGCAGTTGTATTTTGTGGGTCAAGCGTTAGCCAAGCAGGTAATCCAGTAGCACTAAAGCTAATGGCATCTCCATCTGGGTCCATTGCGGCTGCATCATAGACATATTCAAAGTCCGGTACTGCAATCAAGGATGGTTCGGAAAGAAATTCCGGTGCACTGTTTTGTGCAAATAGCCCAGCAGTCATGCTGAACAGGATTGTGGCGAATAAAACGCGCCAACTTGTTTTTAAATGAGACATGTAAATCCCCTTATCTTTATTTATTGTTGAGTTAAGCGTAGACAAATCATCGTGATCTTCTTACGCAAGTCGCGGATGTTACGCGCCCCCCCCCAAAAAACAAAGAGAAAAAAGGCGCTAAACAAAAAACTTTATCATTCAGAGGAGTTTACGACGATGAATCTTTTGTGATTAAAGCCACCATTCCTTTGAATTGACTTATAATAGTGCAGTTTTTCAAATAGATTCTTCCTCTCGTTGGTCGTCTGAATGAGATTTGAGACAATAAAAAAGAAGTGTCATTCAGAGCAGCTTGCTGCGTGGAATCTTCTGTGGTCAAACCAAAAAACCATTGTCATTCCGTGCAGAGACACGGAATCCATGCTTTGATTTTTTAGCAATGTCTTGAATGTGGCACGAGAATCCTTTCTCGTGCGTTTGTAGCGAACACTCTTTTCGTGCATCTTCCACGAATAAGGATATTCGTGCCACTTTTCATTGAACGCCAATGTCGTTTGGTCGTCTGAATGGCATGAAATGTGGAACAAAAAACTTTATCATTCAGAGGAGTTTACGACGATGAATCTTCTCTAACGCTCACTCTTTTTCAAATGAAGCGCGTTATCATGAAATGATTTTTCATTCAAGGCATCATCCAAATATCCCATCATCACAGAATGACCTTCCACGCAAAGAGAGTCAGCATTTTCCGTAATGTTTGTCATATGCAAAGGGTCTTGCCCTAAGGAAAGGGCACAGGTATTCTCTGGAGAAATAAGAATATCCGTATCAGTATATTTCGAGAATCGACTTAAATCTTCCATGAGAGTAAAGTTTTGATTATTAAATTGATTTTTCCGTCCAATCAAGCAATTGGGATTTTTGTCTGTAAATAAACTATGTGCATAGAGGGGGAGAATGGTTTGAAACACAAGCCATTCCATTGAATCTGATTTAAGATCAGTATAGATTTTTTCTTCCCCAAGCAAATTGAGAAAATATTGGACGCCATTCACATTGGCCAAAATATTATATTGACTAAGCTGAATGCCGTGCCCATTTTTTGTCCAATAAATCACAGCCTCATCATCAAGGTTTGCCTTGTGTTTTGGGTTATATTCTTTGGGGAAGCTTGAAACTGTTTCAAATAAGTCCAGTTCTTTCGGAATGATGTTTTTACACTCACTTTCAGAGAGGGTTCTTTCTTCCCATTCAGATGATGAAAGGACCAGACTCGCACCAAAATGCCAAATCCCGAACGCGAGAATTTCTCCTTGTGGAAAAGGCAGTGATGGCAAAAAAACACGTTCTTCCGTTTTCAATCCCAAGCTTTCCAGCCAATGGGATGTTTGCTGAACTTTTGCGTAAAAATCGTGATTCGTCATACCAGATGCTTCATGAATAATCAAATCGGCATATTTGATATTTTGCCCTTCAATCACGGCTGCGATATTGGGGTAGGGTGTCATGTATTCAATCGGCTCTACATTGCCGTAACATTGAGCTTGATAAATTCTATTTTTGAGTTTGTTATTCATATTTCTGGTTGCATAGACTATTTTGTTTTATTGCTCAGGTTTTACCTTCCGTTGAATTTCAAATCGATCTGTGGTTCTACAATAACCGTTGGCTCCTGCCAGGCGACCGATAGGTTGAAGTGCCTCTAAGTCAATTCTGCCTTGCTCATAGAGTTCATCTGCAATATGAAATAGAACGATGGTACCCAAAACCAGTGAGCCACTTCCTAGACTGCCATCGCCAATATCAATGATTTGATTGAGTTCGCATTCAAAGGAAATTTTGGACTCGCCAACACGCATCACATCAATATTTTCGCAAGGAATGGGGGTCAATCCAGAAGCCTCAAATTCACTGACATCAGACGGATATTCGGTCGCCGTTTCCACCATTTCTGATGCAAATGATTCGCTCACAATGTTCAGGGAAAATACACCCGTATCTTGAATATTTTTTAGCGTGTCTTTTATTTGCCCGTCCGAGCCCCTTCGCACAGGACAAAATGAAATGGTGGGCGGATTTGAACAGACGCCATTAAAAAAAGAGAACGGCGCCACATTGTCAATTCCATCTTTAGATTTTGTGGAAACAAACGCAATCGGGCGAGGCACAATAGACCCAATCATCAATTTGTAATTGTCTTGAAAAGATTGTTTGTTTGGGTCGATAATCATGATTCTTGCCACGAATAAGGATAGTTTTCGTCATTAATATCTTTCAGCGATTCGGCATAGTGTAGGGGCAAAAATGTGTCGATCATTACCGCCAATTCAATCGTCTCTTTCTTTCCAAATGATGCTTCGATTTTCCCCGGTTGAGGACCATGTGGCAAGCCCATGGGATGGATTGTCATAGACTCTGGTTCAATTCCTTTTCGGCTCATAAAATTGCCCTTCACATAGTAAAGGACTTCATCCGAATCCAAATTACTATGCGCATAAGGGGCAGGGATTGCTTCATCGTGATAATCATAAAGACGAGGCACAAATGAGCAAATCACAAAGCCCGGCGATTGAAAAGTTTGGTGAATGGGGGGCGGTAAATGGACTTTCCCCGTAATGGGCATAAAATCGTTTATATTGAAAATCCACGGGAAATAGTAGCCATCCCAGCCCACCAAATCAAAAGGATGATGCTCATGTGTGTAGGTTTGAAAGCCACCATTGAGCCGAACCAAAACGTCGATAGGCTCCGTGCTTTGAATCGGTTCCATCCATTCTGGCGTTTGGATATCTCGCTCAGAATAAGGGGCATCTTCCATCAATTGTCCAAAACGATTCCGATAACGACTGGGTGTCTCCACTGGGCCAGATGATTCCACCACAAGAATTTTCATAGGATTATCAATTTTAATTTGCCAAATGACTCCTCGTGGAATGACAAGGTAATCGCCAGGCTTTAATGGCAATTGCCCAAAATTGGATAAAAATTTTCCCGTTCCAGAATGGATAAAAAGCACTTCATCGTGGTGCCCATTTCGATATAAAACATCCATGGATTTGTCCACATGTGCTTTATGGATAAATGTATTTGTATTGAATAATAAAGGCACGCGAGCAGAAATAGCATCACCTGAGGATTTCAATTCGCCAGTTCTGATATGACGATTTTGATGCGGACCAGTCATGGCTTTGATGTTTAAGGGCATCCAATCTCCAAGCGCATTAATCGTTGTGGGCGGATTGAGATGATACACATTGGAGTAAATGGAGGAAAAGCCTTCTCGACTAATGAGTTCTTCCCAATAGAGTTTTCCCGATTCATTTTTAAATTGAATATGACGTTTATTGGGAACCTCTCCTCGTTTTTGATAATAGGGCATTATAGCGTTTTCCTTTTTTTAATTTTAAGATTTTCGAATCGATGAATCCATTTATTATTCGCGATGGATTTTTGTATTTGCTTTATAAGTAAATCGGCATCAATCCATTGGTCTAAAGTCGTTGAAGATTGATTCAAGCGTTTAAGAGCCGTTTCAAACAAATAATCGCCACCAGAAAATTTACCTAATTCATAATTTTGAAAAGAAACCGCAAGCATGATAAATGGCTTGAGATAAGCTCGATCTGCATCTTCTCTTTGACGCATCCAACTATGTTCCCAAATATGATGTGCCTTTGGATAATCGCTATTGTTAAATGCTTTAACGCCAAGATAAAATTCTTTTAGTTCATAAGGATCCGCTGATGAACGCGGATGGGCGCTGATTGCTTTTTTATTTGATGAATTTGCTGCCGACCGTGTAGAGACATTGATGGAATTTTGATTTGGTGAATGAGGCATTATTGTTTCGGCACTTTATTTAAAATGACTCTCTTAATTTGTAATTTAGGTTTTCCAAAATTCAAAATAAGTCCTAGTTTATATTCGCTTGCTTTTAGATAGTTTAAAACTTGTGCTAAGTCTTGATTCGAAATAGAATCCGTAGCTTTTAACTCTACAATTAACCGATTCTCAACAACTAAATCAGGGACAAAATTCCCCACAAGATGCCCTTTATAATTCACTTCAAATGTTTGTTGAGATGAATAGGCGATTTTTCTTAACTCAAATTCAACTTGCATTGATTTATCATAAACTTTTTCTTTAAAACCAGAACCAACCGTGTTTGAAATTTCCATGGCACAATTAATAACATTATGTGTTAAATCATCAATACTATTTCTTTGTTGTTCCATTATTATTATCTGAGTTAATTTGTGTTCATCTGAGGATGGCGCTACACAATTTTATTCTCCAAAGTCCCTAAACCTTCAATCTCTAGCGTAAGCAGATCTCCTTTTTTGAGCCAGCCATTTGTGTTTTCTGGACCAAGTTCAAGGATGCATCCTGTCCCAACCGTGCCTGAGCCAATATAATCACCAGCATGAAGATTGGCGTTTTGGCTTGCTCGTTCGATCATGGATGCAAAGGAGTGATATAAATCATTGCTATTTCCGTCAGATAACAATTCGCCATTGACCTTGCACGTCATACGGAGATTCAATTTTCCATCTTCATCCAAATGATTATCCAATTCATCAGGTGTAACCATGAAAGGACCAAAACTAGTGGCGAAATCTTTTCCTTTGGCAGGGCCTAAGCTGAGACGCATTTCTTCACGTTGGAAATCACGAGCAGACCAATCGTTGCAAATGGTATATCCGCCAATGAAATTTCCAGCATCTTTTTCTGAAATATCTCGTCCACCTTCCGCAATGATTACGGCAAATTCTAACTCGAAATCTAATTCCTCACTTGGCTCTGGATAGGGGATTTCGTCTTTGTGCCCATAAAGTGCGGTGGGATTTGAAAAATAAAAGATGGGAATTTCATACCAAAGCGGGTCGATTTCTAAGCCTCGATTTTTTCGGGCTGATTTTACATGTTGTTCAAAAGCATAAAAATCACGAAAGGTTCTTGGTTCAGGTACAGGAGGAAAAAACTGGACAGAATCTATGGCTTGCGCAATAGGCTTTCCTCTGGCAGAATAAGTATGAATCAAGGAATCAGGCAAAGATCGTTCTAAATCTTTCAGTTGCTCAAAAATCTCTGTCCAATTTTCTAAAGCTCGTTTCAAAGAAGTTGGAATGGATAAAAACGTTGAATTCCCTTGAGATTCATTGATATAAATTGCGCCGTACAAGACATCCACGATATAATCATCTCGGACAAATCCAAAGCGAGGTTCGGTCCCTTCGATGTGTGTGTATGTGACAAATTTCAATTAGAGATTTCCTCTTTTTTCTTGCTCAACTTCGATAGATTCGAACAAAGCTTGAAAATTTCCCTGTCCAAATCCTCTAGAACCTTTTCGCTGAATAATTTCAAAAAAGAGCGTTGGACGATCTTCCACCGGTTTAGAAAAAAGCTGAAGCAAATAGCCTTCTTCATCTCGATCCACCAAAATACCTAATTCCTGAAGTGGTGCAATGGCTTCGTCGATATCGCCGACTCGACCCGAGAGTTCATCATAATAAGTATCAGGGACATAAAGAAAATCAAGTCCATTATTACGGAGAGCGGTGATGGTTTTTACAATGTCTTCTGTGAGCAAAGCAACGTGTTGCACGCCGGGACCTTCATTGAAATCAAGATATTCTTCGATTTGAGATTTTTTGATCCCAGAGGCTGGCTCATTAATTGGGAATTTGATTTTCCAGTTTTTCGATCGCATCACACGACTTTTGAGGGAGGAGAATTTTGTGGAAATATCATTTTCATCAAAGACTACAAAGTTTGTAAATCCAAATATATTTTCATAAAAATCACGCCACTCGTTCATTTTACCTTCTTCCACATTCCCAACAATATGATCGATAAGAAGCAAGCCCGTATCTTCATAATTTAATTTTGGCATTTCTAATGCTTTATAGCCAGGCGCCCATAATCCATGATAATCTTTCGTTTCCACAAAAGAATGGATGGTATCGCCATAAGTTTTGATGGCAGATTTACGGTAAACCCCATTGTCATCTTTCCAAGATTTTGAAGCGTGAACCGATTCGGCGCCACGACTCACGCAAGAATCATGAGCGGTTTGATCGCATTCTACTTTAAATGCCACATCCCGAACGCCATCTCCATGTTTTTTAAGCCAATCAGATGCGGGATGATCTGATGAAAGAGGCGTGGTAAAAACAAAAAAGATTTTGTTTTGCTTTAGGACGTAACTCACTCTGTCCATTTGTCCTGTTTCTGGACCGGCGTACGCATAAGCTTCCATGCCAAAAACAGAGCGATAATAATGAACTGCTTGTTTCGCATTGCCCACGTAAAATTCAAGGTGATCCAATTCTGTGATTGGAAAATATTCTTTTCCTGTCCATTCTGTTGTGATGATAGCCATGATTTTTCCTATTTTATTTGATAATGGTTTTTAGGGTATTGATAAAATTTTGGTTTTGATCCATAGTGCCGATACTAATGCGAATGGCGTCAGGCCAGCCAAAAGCGTTTAACTGTCGAACAATAAAGCCTTTCTGAAATAAGGCTTCCGTGATCTGTTTCGCCTTTTCGTCTGTATCCCAAAATGTGGTGATAAAATTAGCGGCCGAGGGCACAGTTTGTATTTTGAGAGATTTAAGTTCCGTCTCAAAAAAGTAAAGACCTTCTTTTGTGATTGCCAAGGTTTTGTTTAAATGCTCGTCATCCATAAGGGCGCCAAGTCCTGCTGCTTGTGCTGGGAGAGAGGGTTCAAACGGGACTTTTACTTTCATAAGATTTCCGATAAGATTTTCGTGTGCCAATCCATAGCCGATACGCGCACCAGCCAAACCGAACGCTTTTGAAAATGTGCGGAGTGTAATCACATTATCATATCGATAGCTCATAGAATCGGGATAATCTGATTTATCTTTGGCGAATTCATAGTAGGCTTCGTCTAAAATAATAAGACATCGCTCTGGTACATGTTTGTAGAAGTCATCAAATTCTTTCCGTGTGATGTACGTGCCCATAGGATTATCTGGATTTGCGATATAGATAATTTTGGTATAATCGGTAATTTTTTCTACGAGTGCATTTAAATCATATCGATGATCTTTCATGGGAAGCCAATGGACTTTTCTTCCCGATGCATTCGCCAAAACGCGGAATCCGATAAAACTATTTTCTGCAGAGATCAGTTCATCATCTGTGAGTAAAAAAGTGCGCATGATGGTGGACATAACACCTTCTGACCCTGCGCCTAAAATCACATTTTCTATCTTCACATTGTACCGCTTCGCCAAGGCATCTCTGAGATGAAAACCTGAGGCTTCTGGATAATAATGCATATTTTCCATGACGGTTTTGATGCCCGCTAATGCTTTGGGAGAGGGCCCGAGCGGATTCTCGTTGGACGCCAGTTTTACAAAAGTAGAAATCCCCAATTCTCGGCGTGCTTGCTCGATAGATTTTCCTGATTTATAGGATTGCAACTGCTTTATGTAAGAGGGGACAAGCGCCATATTCAATTTACCTTTATTAATGTAGACTTCAATTTACAAAAAATATTTCATGTTTTCTTCATTGAAATTTGTCTTAAACTTTGACGTGAAAATTCAAGGGCCACTTATCTCTGCAAAGTTTGTCTCTCGTCCAAATCGTTTCATTACTATTGTGGATGTAGAGGGGAAACAGGCCAAAAGTCATTTGGCCGATCCAGGTAGATTAAAAGAAATTTTGATTCCGGGCGTTGAACTACTGATTCGTCCTGCCCCCAAAAAATCTGAGCGCAAAACTCAATATTCTACTATCATGGCTCGAAATGAGGAGCAATGGGTCTCCCTCGTTTCCGCTTTGCCCAATGATTTTGTAAAGGAAGAATTAGAAAAAAAGACTTGGCCTCTTTTTAAAGATTATCGATTGATTCGTCCCGAAATTCCATTTGAAAAACACCGATTTGATTTTTTATTAGAAACGCCAAAAGGGAATCCATTTTATTTAGAAGTGAAATCTGTTACCTTTGTAGATAAGGGATTGGCGCAGTTTCCAGATGCAGTAACGAGTCGAGGTGCGAGACATGCTTTGGCTTTGAAGAATATCGTAAAAGATGGGGGAGAAGCAGGTATTTTATTTGTGTGTCAACGCTCCGATGTAGAACGATTTCAACCCATGTGGAATCGTGATCCTGTTTTCGCTCACGCATTATGGGATGCAAAAAAAGCAGGTGTATTTGTCGCGTGCATCAGTACAAAAATCACAAAAACCCATATACGTTTTTATCGGGAGATTCCTTTAAGTTTAGAGCCTTTATGATTCGGATATTTTCAGATTATAAACGACTTATCGTTTTATTACTCAGTATAGGTTCACTGTATTTTTGGTCAAGCTGTGCAGCTGTAAAACAAGCTTCAGGTGGACCAAAAGATACGACACCGCCAGAACTCATTTTGGCAAACCCAAGTAGTGGAAGCATTCATTTTTCTGGCAATCAGATTGAATTGTTATTCAATGAATATATCGATGAAAATAGCTTGGCGACGGCTATTCAGTTTTTCCCTCAATTGAAAGAAGCACCAGAAATTCAATATAAAGGGAAAAAACTGATTATTCATATTCCAGATTCTTTAAAAGCAAAGCAAACTTACGTTCTTTCTCTCAATCGAAATTTAAAAGATGAGCATGGCGTTCCTATCGCTGAAAGTATCCAAGTAGCTTTTAGTACTGGCGCATTTATTGATCGGGGAGAATTGACGGGTCGTATTTATGATGCGACTGAAACCTCCGTTCATCTTTGGCGATTGGATAATAAAAAGGATCTTAGTTTTTTGAATCGGATTCCAGATTATATTTCTGATACAAATGATCATGGTGAGTATCGATTCCAGTTTTTGTCTCCAGGGTTTTACCAAGTGATGGCAGTCCATCGTTCTACTGCTGGCATGGTTTTAGTCTCGAAGCGGATGACTTATGGCTTTCCTTTTTTCGATGAAATCCATTTGGATTCTGCGGAAGTGAAATCTGGTATTAATATGATGCTTGATCGGAAAGAATTACCTCTTCGACTTTTACGCACTGAATGGGAAAGTGTTGCATGGGGGAAAGCCACTTTTAGTCGCGATATTTCTAAATGGGCGGATATTTTGCCCTTAGCACTTTTGAAAAATAATCAAAGAATCAATTTACAAAAAACGTTTCAAAACCCTTCTGATTCCACCGAGATGATTCTCATTCCTGAAGCACCTTTAAATTTTGATGAAAAATATGAATTGAACTTGTCGAGCATTCGTCAGGGGAATGAAGCTTTGGTAGATTCAGGCAATGTCCATTTTTCTACGCCAGAAACTTCAGATACAAGCCGAGTAGAAATTATGAATTACAAGTCATTGATCAAACTTAGTCCCGAAAAAAACGTCATCCATCCCGTTCAATTTTCATTTTCCAAACCCATTTCATTGATAGAGGATTCTTTAGATTTTTTTCTGATGCTTTCAGACTCAATTCCGATGGAACATGAAATACATTTAAAAGAAAATTTGGCAATTGAAATTTTGCCCAAGCATGAGTGGGAGCCGGAAAAAGAATATTTAATGACTTTTCGTTCATCAGGCTTTAAGCCCATTTCAGGACAATCTTTTGAGGATTCTCTTATTTCTATCCATGTTCAAACTCAAAAATATAAAGCGATTGGACGGTTAATGAGTTCAGTAAGCAGCAATCGAATACAAGCATTAAAGGCAATGCTAAGTTCTACGAAAAAGTCACAAATGGTATTCATAGAAAGTGTAAATTCAGAGGCTATATTTGATTACAAAAAAGTGCCAGAGGGATCATACAGACTCATGTATTTTTCAGATATGAACGGAAACAATATCATTGATGCCGGTCGTGCGGAGCCATTCCAAACGGGCGAGTGGTTTGTGTCTTATCCAGACACGATTGATGTTCGAGCCAATTGGGATATGGAGTTAAAACCGTTTCAATTGGAGTTCAAGCCTTAATATGTACGCCGTCATTTTAGCGGGAGGAAGTGGAACCCGATTTTGGCCTTTGAGTCGATCGGATAGACCGAAACAGCTAATTAATATCATAGGCAAAAAAACCATGCTTCAAATGACGGTTGACCGCCTAAAAAAAATCAACCAAATAGAAGATATTTTTATTATAACACGGGCAGATTTAAAAAAGACTATAGAGAAAGAACTTACAGGTGTTAAACCTGAAAATATTTTTGCAGAACCTGAGGGGAAAAATACAGCACCTGCCATTGCTTTGATGGCTTTGCATATCGAAAAAATTAATCCAAAAGGAATTATGGGGGTTTTTCCTGCTGATCATTTAATTGTGGGTCATAAGAAATTTCAACAAGCCATTATTAATGCGATTCATTTAGCGAAAAAAGATGATGCCTTAATTACGATGGGGGTTCAGCCCACCTTTCCATCCACAGCTTATGGATATATCCAATTTGATGAAAAAAGCGAAGAGGATCATATCGATGGATATGGTGTGGTTACTTTTGCCGAAAAACCTCATCAAGATTTAGCGAAGCGATTTATTGAGAGTGGAGATTTTTTATGGAATGCGGGCATTTTTATTTGGCAGGTAAGTACTCTTTTTTCTGGGATTGAAAAGCATATGCCAGATTTAAATGAACATATAGAAAATATCCGAGAAAGGTTAAACAAGAAGGAATCCTTTCATGATATTTGGAAGCAGATTTCCCCAGAGTCTATAGATTATGGTTTGTTAGAAAAAACCAAAAATATTTTTGTCATTAAAGCAAAATTTGATTGGAACGATTTAGGCTCTTGGAATGCGGTTTATGATTATTTCATGAAAGCAAAAGATGAAAATATCATTCGAGGAAAGGGCTATGTTCAATCTGGGCAGCAGAATTTAATTTTAAGTCCTGATAAATTTACTGCAATTATTGGGGTCGATAATCTTGTGGTTATAAATACAGACGATGCCACTTTGGTTGTTTCTAAAGACGAAGTTGAAAAGGTCAAAGATTTAGTAAGCTGGTTGAAAAAAAATAAGTACAAAGATTTAGTTTAATGAAAAAGAAACAACTATTTGAAGAATTTGAAATGCTGAGTGAAAAACTCGGTGTCAAAATTATAAAGGGGAAAGGAAATTTTGTTGGTGGAACGTGTCATGTCAACGATGAAAAAGTGGTTGTAATCAATAAGTCAAAACCCATTGAACAACACTTGCGAATTCTTGCCATAAGTTTTTTGGAGTGGGATTTAGAAGGTATATTTTTGGTCCCAGCCTTGCGCGCTTATATCGACAAAGTGAATACCTTAAACCTATAAACCATAAAATCAAAAAAATAGAGGTGCAAAAATGAAAAAGTATGATTCAAATGATATTAGAAATTTCGCTATTGTAGGGCATGGCGCAACGGGGAAAACTACCCTTGCTGAGGCCATGCTTGTTTGTGGAAAGGAAATCAATCGCATGGGAACCATCGAAGCAGGAAATACGGTTTCTGACTTCGATTCTGCTGAAAAGGAGAGACAGATTTCCATTCATGCCACACCACTTCACATGGAATGGCATGGCACAAAATTTAACATGATTGATGCGCCAGGTTATTCAGACTTTGTAGGTGAGTCAATCGGTTCTTTGGCGGCAGTGGACATGGCGCTTGTGGTCATCCATGCAGTGAATGGCGTAGAGGTCGGTACAGAAAATATGTGGAGCACAGCCACTAAATATAAAATTCCAAAAGTTTTAGTTATTAATGGTTTAGATAGAGAACATTCGCATTTTGATGAAGCTTTAGCAAAGGCTCGAGAAAGATTTGGGAGTCAAGTTTTCCCGATGCAATTACCCGTGAATGCAGGACCAGGATTTAACCAAGTTGTGGATGTATTACGAAGTGAATTAATTACATATAAAGACGATGGATCTGGCGAATATATAGAAGAAGCATTGCCAGCAGATTTAAAAGACAAAGTCAAAGCACTGCACGAAGAATTGATTGAGTATGTGGCAGAATCAGATGATTCTTTATTAGAGAAATTTTTTGATGAAGGAGGCTTGAGTGAAGAAGAAATGAGGGCTGGGATTCATCACGCAATTCAAAACCAAGTGTTTATCCCCATGTTTTGTACGGCAGCAGATCGGAATATTGGCGTAGCGCGATTATGTGATTTTATTGCTAAATATGGTTCGTCTCCTGTGGATAGAAAAGTGGTGCATGGCACGGATGAATCTGGAAATGATATTGAAATATCATTGGATGGAAAAAATACCGTTCTACAAGTCTTCAAAATGATGGCAGATTCGCATGGTGAATTATCCCTTTTCCGTGTTTATGCTGGCACCGTATCAATGGGGGATGATTTATACAATACAAGCCGAAATAAATCAGAACGATTTGGACAACTTTTTATTTTGAATGGGAAAAATCGAACACAAGTTGAATCACTCACTGCTGGTGATATGGGGGCTGTGGTCAAACTGAAAGATACGCATACGGGAAACACGCTTTGTAGTTCGAGTAAAAAAGTGAGTTTGCCTGAAATCGCTATGCCAAATCCAAATATTCATGCTGCCATTGTTTCGAAGCAAGGTGATGAGGAAAAGTTAGCGATTGGCTTGGCAACGCTTCATGAAGAGGACCCCACTTTTGTATATCGCGTTGATAGTGAAGTGCATCAAACCATTATTTCGGGGCAAGGGGAACTCCACCTTCGTGTTAGCGTGGATAGGTTAAAAGATCGATTTAATATTTCCATTGATTTAATTGAGCCTAAAGTCCCTTATCGTGAAACTATTTTAGGTAAAGGTGAAGCAAAATATCGCCATAAAAAGCAATCAGGCGGTGCAGGACAATTTGCAGAAGTTTGGATGCGTATTGAATCAAAGAAACGAGGTGAAGGTTTTGAGTTTGTCCATTCACTTGTGGGGCAAAATGTGGATCGCGTTTTTGTCGCTTCTGTAGAAAAAGGCGTGAATTTTGCTTGCACGGATGGTATCATTGCTGGTTGTAAAGTAGTCGATTTAAAAGTGGATTTTTATGATGGAAAAATGCACCCCGTTGATTCAAAAGATATTGCGTTTCAAATGGCCGGGAAACATGCTTTTATCCAAGCGTTTAAAAGTGCAAAACCATGCTTGCTTGAGCCTATCATGGATATTGAAGTGAAAATCCCCGAAACCTTTATGGGTGATATTATGGGTGATATTTCTGGCAGGCGTGGAAAGGTGATGGGTATGGATTCTGATGGAAGTTTTCAGATTATAAAGGCACAAGTGCCTCAAGCTGAATTGTATCATTACGCAACGACGGTTCGATCGCTCACCGGCGGAAGAGGTTTACATTCGGAAGCATTTAGTCATTATGAAAAAATGCCGAAAGAAAACGAAATGAAAGTGATTGCCTCTCGCCAAGAGAACGATAACGAATAAGGATGGAAAAACTTTGGGCACCCTGGAGAATGGATTATGTACGTAGTCCAAAAGAAAAAGGATGTGTTTTTTGCACTAAACCAGCAAAAGATGAAGATCAAGATTCTCTGATTTTGGCTCGAGGCAAAAATGTCTTCGTTTTGATGAATCTTTATCCTTATAATAATGCACATCTTTTGGTGGTTCCATATCGACATGTGAATAATACACAAAAACTTTCTCATGAAATATTGAGCGAAATGATGTGGTTTGTAGATCGATCCATGCGTATTCTTAAGGAGAAAGTTTCAGCTGAAGGCTTTAATTTTGGCGCAAATATAGGATCAGCAGGAGGAGCAGGCATCGAGGAACATATTCATTTTCACGTTGTGCCGAGATGGACGGGTGATACGAATTTTATGCCAGTCTTAGGAGAAACTAAAGTACAAGTTTCAGGTTTACAGGAAACGTATGATTTACTGAAACCTGCATTTAATCAATTAATGGAGACACAGTGATGGAACTTAGTTTTGCAAGAACCTGGTTGCCCTACATTTATCTTTATGGTGTTGGGGGAATCATTTTTTTAACGGGAATGTTTATCATTTTTAAATCAAAATCGATAAATATAGTGAGACCTCGACATAAAAAGTGGTTTGGTGTTTTGATATTTGGATTTCTATGGTATATGTTTTTACACGGGTTTTCAATTTTAGCAGCACTTAATTTTTAGGAGAAAATAATGCAACAAGTATCATCAACATTTTGGATCATCATTTTTGCTTATTTTACACTTATACTCGGATTTGGGTCATATTTTGCAAGATATAATAAAACCACGAATGATTTTTTCTTTTCCGGACGACGGTTTTCCTGGTGGCTTATTGCTATGTCAATTGTGGCAACAGGCGTGGGTTCACATTCATTCTTAAAGTATTCGGCAAAAGCGTATGAGCATGGATTTTCATCGACCATGACGTATATGAATGATTGGTTCTTCATCCCTTTTTTCTTGTTTGGATGGCTACCTATTGTTTACTATACCAAAGTAAAATCGATCCCAGATTATTTTGAAAAACGATTTGGGTCTGGCGTTAGAAAGCTGGCAACGTTTGCTATTTTGGGTTATATGATTGGTTATATTGCCATCGGATTTTTGACCATGGGAAAAACGCTTCAACCTATTCTTGGTTGGAATATTTATACCATTGTTGCTGTGGTCGCAGTGATTGCAGGTATTTATATTACATTTGGTGGACAAACAGCAGTGATTTTCACCGATCTTGCACAAGGCTTTATTCTCATTTTCGCAGGAATACTCATTTTTGTCTTAGGTATTAATTACGTGGGCGGATTTTCCATTTTTTGGAATTCATTAAGCCCTGAGTTTAAGTTACCACTTGCCCATTTTAATGAACCCTCTAATTTCAACTTTTCGGGCATATTTTGGCAGGATGGAGTCGCGGGATCAGTTGGATTCTTGTTTATGAATCAAGGCTTAATTATGCGATTTATGGCAACAAAATCTGTAAATGAAGGTCGAAAGGCGGCCGCATTTAATATACTTTTTTTGCTTCCGATTTCTACAATTGTGGTCTCAAATGCTGGGTGGGTTGGAAAATCTATTTCTATTTTAACACCTGAAAAGTGGGATGCAACAGTAAAACTTGACCATGTTTTTACGCAAGTTGCAGGTCTAATCACAACATCGGAAGTGGTTTTTGCATTCATTATTGCTGCTGTCGCTGCAGCATTAATGTCCACAGTTGATACATTGATTAATGCCGTTGCTGCTGTTGTCGTGAATGATGTTTACAAACCCATTGTGAAAGATAGAGATGATAAACATTATTTGAAAGTGGCCATGATTGTATCTGCCGGTGCGACTGCTTTAGGTGCTATTAGTGTCGTCTTTTTTAATAATTTTCCAACATTATATGAAGCGCATGGCTTCTTTCATTCAACCATGACTCCTCCTTTAGTTGTGGCCATATTCCTAGGTATATTTTGGAAAAGATATACAACAGAAGCAGCCGTTGCTACCTTTATCGGTGGTGCCTTTTTAATGTGGTTAGGCAACAAATACCCCGGAATTCTGATTGCTCCATTTGATCATGGTATTGAGATGGACCCCGAACATCCCTATTCTTATATTCGAGCGCTTTATAATACCTTGGTTTGTTTGAGCGTGGGCGTGGTTGTTTCATTATTTACTACCCCAAAAACAGAGGAAGAAATGGATGGAATTACCGTGTGGTCTCTCGATAGAGCGCGTGAAAAGTTTAAAGGAAGTAAGCCCAATGATAGAGAAGGTAAAAAGCCCATTACGACGTGGAAAATCGTTGAAGGACAAGATGAACTCGTTCGTTTTTCGCAAAAAGAAATGGATTTTATGGCTGCTGAAGTGGGAGATTTAGTCTATATCTCAGACAGTCGTGGATGGTTGGGTGGTTTAAAATCGTGTCACTCCGTATATGGGAAAGTTCACGATGAAGAGGGTATGGTTTATATATCTGCCGAAATAGCTGATTCCGCAATGTTCGTAGAAGGAAAAACGGTTAAATCTGAGAAAGAAATGTAGCTTTGAGATAGTAAAAAAGTCTCTTAAATTTGCTGGCTTTTTTATATAGATTTAAATAAAAAAGACAATTCCGGAGTAGCTCAGTTGGTAGAGCAGGTGACTGTTAATCACTTTGTCGGGGGTTCGAGTCCCTCCTCCGGAGCAAAAATGCCCTTTCGCTTTTTGGCGATGGGGCTTTTTTTATTTTAGGTCGTAGTGGGACGAGAAGTTTATCCCGATAGCGAAGCATATCGGGAAGTCCCTGCCCGCCGTAGTAAAACGTAGGCGGGCCTCCTCCGGAGCATAGAAAAACCCCATTGAAAGATGGGGCTTTTTGTTTCATACCTAGTCATATTTAATCATCTATTACCTAAAATGGGATACAAAAAGGTGGGACATAATTTTTAATGACACTCCCCAATGGGCGTACGGGATTTATGATGTCATTGTGTGTCTGCGTTCCGCACAAAATAAATCAAAAGAAAGTTCTTGTTTTTTGTATGTAGAGTGATATATTATTATATTAATTATCTAACGTTAATATAACTATATTGCGACACTAGTATGGTAGTGTAAAACGACTTTATCATACATTATCACTATATTAACAATATTATTAGGAGCACATTATGAAACGATTAATTTCAATAATAATTCTCACACAATTGACTTTCTTAAATGCTGATAACTATTCCGTCAGCTTTGATGGGGATGATGATTATGTAACAATTCCCAAATCAGGTACTTTGAATTTGGAAGGTTCATCTGCATTCACACTACAAGTTTATATCAACAATGATGCATTGCCAGGCAGTCCGACCTGGAGGTATCTAATCAGCAACACTGGAACTCTCTCAAATAGCTCTTTTCCTACATCCGGAGGTTATTTATTAAGATATGGGGGCGATGGTGGAGCTGGACCATATCCGCACATGTTTTCATTCCAGACTACAAGCACACATCATGTAAATGCTTCAGAGGTCATGGCCTATGAAACATGGCAGGAGCTGTCAATTGTATATGATGGATCTACACTTGAATATTATTACGATGGTGTTTCAGTTGGAAGCCATTCAATCACTGGGGATTTTGATGATTATGATGGTGATATTACTTTAGGGAAAGGAGCCACTATTTGGGGAACCAAATACTTTCCCGGCAAGTTGGATGACCTGCGTATATGGAATATTGCTCTTAGTCAGGAACAAATTCAGGCTAATATGAATACCGAACTAAGTGGTAATGAAACGGGTCTTGTTGGCTACTGGAATTTCAACGAAGGCACGGGTACAACACTTACAGATCAAACTTCCAACAGTAATGACGGTACTATTGTTGGTGCCACCTGGAGCACGGATGTACCAGGACCGGTCACCTACTATGTAGCTACTGATGGCTCAGATGATAATGATGGCAGTGAAAATAGTCCGTTTGCTACAATCCAAGCAGGCATTGATGCCGCCAGTGATGGTGATTTGGTATTAGTTCAGGCTGGTACCTACGTAGAAAATATCAACTACAACGGCAAGAATATTGTCGTACATGGCGAAGATAGAGAGACTACCATTATTGATGGTTATGATTCTGCTAGTGTAGTTATTTTTAATAATGGGGAAAATAATACTGCACACCTGAGGGGGTTTACTCTTACCAATGGTCTACCAAATGGTCCTTGGCCTGCCAGTAGAGGAGGTGGTATCAATTGTCAACATGCAAGCCCAACGCTAAGTAACCTATTGATCACTGGTAATAGTTCAACAAATGGTGGTGGTGGGATATATTTATTTAATGGTTCTGATGCAAAGATTACTGATGTGATAATCAAGGATAATATTGGCGGCTGGGGCGGTGGCGGAATGTATATTGAAAGTTCTGATGCCGAGCTCACAAATGTTCATATACATTCAAATGATGATGGTGGTGTGAAACTTCAAGGTGCAGATGTTTCTTTCAATCATGTTACAATAAGCGATAATGAATCCTATGGCATTCATATAGAATATTCACATCCAACTTTTAATCATGCTACCATTGCTAACAATGATACCTATGGTATTGGTTTTTATTCATCCTGGTCCCATCCTGTTTTTACAAATACCATTATAACGAATAATGGAATGCAAGTAACAACTAATCAGGGCACGGGGCCTCATGGTATCAGTATTAGTTTTTCCAATATTCAAGGTGGTTTAGATGAATTAGATTCTCTTGAGTTTCATCCAGATTCAGTCAATTGGGGCGAAGGTAACATAGACGCTGATCCATTATTCTGTGAGGCAG
>Ga0209685_1000030_pt1 | contig 161155 bp, 133 predicted proteins | sample SaaInlV_DNA_120m_FD_184685 | JGI IMG/M metagenome (GOLD analysis project Ga0209685, IMG submission 184685) | Marine microbial communities from expanding oxygen minimum zones in the Saanich Inlet - SI075_LV_DNA_120m (SPAdes) (version 2) | ecosystem: Environmental > Aquatic > Marine >... | reverse complement strand
AAGAACCTTATATTCAATCTATAGAAAAGATTTAATCAAGCATATAGCGCTACTAGTGATAGTAAAATCTATCACAGTATTTGCGTTTACCTATCTTTTTTATGGAATGAAAGGCAGCTACGGGTCGTGAAGAGACAAATTGCTACTGGAAGGAACCTCCTTTTTACTCTTGATTAGATTTCCAACAGAAGCTCTTGAATGACCGGTATTCGTTTTTGTGAAAAAGGAAATGCACGATGCTAATAGAGCAACGGCCATTATATCTAGCAACTGCTACCAGAGTATGACCAAAGCGGCCAGGCTATGCTGTTAACTACATTCGACTGGCATTTCCAGAACTAGTATTGATCTGAATTATAGACTCAACAACGGGCTTAAGGCATGATTGCATAAAACTATAAGCTCTTTTATATGCATCAGCCTTTCCGGAAAATATTATTAATTCTAATTGTGGCATTTTTTCAAAGTGCCACAGGTACATTACTGGCAAATGATGAAGAAGTCAGTTTTGAAGAAGCCTTCGAACTCGGGTTTAACGATGCCCCGGTAGAGCGTGAAATAATTCACCCGGAATGGTTCAAGGATTCATTTTTAGATTTACGTGAAGACCTGGATGATGCTGTTCAGGAAGGAAAGAAGGGGATAGCTTTGTATTTCGGCCAGGAACATTGTGCGTACTGCAAAGCGCTGATGGAAATAAATTTCACAAAACCTGATATCGTCAAATATTTTCGTGAGCACTACGATATTATTTCACTGGATATCTGGGGCAGTCGCACAATAACTTTATTTGATGGTAGCGAAATTTCCGAACGCGACCTGGCTATTCAACAAAACACTAACTTTACGCCTTCACTGATCTTTTTTGATGAAACAGGCAAAATTGCCTTCAAGATGCGCGGCTATTACAAACCGTATCAGTTTCAGGCTGTAATGAAATATATTGTTGAAGATTTCTATAAAACAGAAAGCTTTCGCGATTACCTGGAACGTGCTGATCCACCCCCGCGTTTTACCGAAGAGGAAATGAATGAACATGAACAAATTTACAAAGGTCCGATAGTTCTGGACAGACGTGCTGCCGCCAGCAACAAGCCATTAGCAGTTATCTTCGAACAACAGCAGTGCCATGCCTGCGATCAACTGCATTCTGAACCGCTCAATAATGATGAAACCAAGCAGTTACTAAAAGGATTCGAATTACGACAACTGGATGCATGGTCTGACACACCGGTCATCACACCAAATGGCAATAAAATCACTGCTACTGAATGGGCCAGGCAATTAGGTATACATTACATGCCGACGACTGTTTTTTTTAATGAGCAGGGCAATGAAATTTTAAGAATCGATTCAGTAGTAAAGCTCTATCGCATGAGAAGTATATTGAGTTTTATTCTGACTGATGGATATAAGAATTTCGATACATTTCAACATTGGCGACGTTATATTTCGATAGAGCGTTAGATTCCTGTAGCTGACATTCCTGACTGGCTGTAGTCATAATCTTTGAAGTGGTGTTTGGAGTCATTAATTATTCTAGCAACTGCTGGTTTTATGAACTAACCCAAATATGAATTTATTGGTCTCAGGTCGCTAGTTAAACACTACACTTTCAGTGCAAGGCTTTAGCTGCAACACATTATCTGGAAATGAGTTGCAAGTATCGTTGAAGTTATTGGGTAGGGTGTGCCGTGCGCACCATTGGCGTTAGCACTGAAATTCAGTGGTGCGCACGGCGCACCCTACAAAGTGCTAATCAAAGGAAAATGTTTTTCAGGGGATGACTTTTAGTCCATAGGTTGAGTAGTAGTTTTATTGAAACTATATAAATATCTGATGCCATTTTTTCAACCAAATTAACTGGATACAAATTTTAACGTGTTGAATTGCTGACGAAACTCCGAAACCTCATTGGCAATATCTTCCTGAGGTCGGCGATCTAATAAACTATCTGCAATTAAACCTGAAAGTTGTTCCATGTGTTGCACTTCCATGCCCGTACGCACTATTTCAGGTGTACCAATGCGTAACCCATTCAAGTCACCTTGTACTTCATTAATGGGTAAACCAATACCACACATCAACATATTCGCTTTGCGCAGATGCCTGGACATGCTTTGTCCTCCACCAAAACTTGTTGCTTCTATGGCAAACTGGTGGGAGTCAGTAGCAAAGTTTAGATCATTTTGATTGACTGTAAAAATAGGTAAATCTTGATGTTGTAATGCTGAAGCTAGTGTCCGACTAGTTTCGACCATTGCTTTCGCATAGTCTGAACCATATTCACGCCAGTCAAGTAATGTTACGGCCAGAGCTGCTGATTTGGCCACGTCAAAATTGGCTGTTAAACCCGGGAAGGCGATGGCATCAATCTTCTCCATCAATTCGCTGCTGTTCGAAACTATTAATCCACCTGGTGGACCACCAAGACTTTTGTAAGTACTAAAAGTCATTATGTGCGCACCTTCGTCAAGTGGATTTGGCCAGTGTTTTCCGGCGATCATGCCGCATTGATGAGCAGCATCGAATAACAGGTATGCACCGACTTCATCTGCTATACCTCTAATTTCTGTGACTGGATGAGGTAGTAGATTAAGGCTGCCACCTATAGTAATAAGAGCTGGCTTTAAACGATGCGCCTGATCGCGTAATTTATTAAGATCGATCGTATAACAGTCACGGTCAACTTCAGCCTGATGAATATTCAATCCAAATAGACCTGCCGCTCCATCATTATGGTGAGTCACATGTCCTCCAATTGATGCCGGTGGAACAATAATATTATCTCCCGGCTTACAGGTCGCCATGAATGCATATAGATTGGCCAGTGCTCCTGAACCTACCCGAATTTCAGCAAATCGCGCAGAGAAAATCTCTCGTGCCAGAGTATTAGTTATGATTTCTATTTGTTCAATGGCCTCTAGACCCATTTCGTATTTATCTCCCGGATGGCCGAGCGAAGGTCGGGTACCCAGGCCGGAAGAGAGTAAAGCTTCTGCACGGGGATTCATGATATTTGTAGCAGGATTTAAGTTGATGCATTGCTGTTCATGAGTTTGACGGTTTTTTTCCGCCAGATGATCGATATGCTTTAAAAGCCAGTGAGTATCGTGCAATTGCGTCTGATCAATTATTTGATTGGCGTAGTCATTCAGCTTTGTTTGTAACCAGGGAATCTCGTATGTCATTTGTTTTTCCAAAATGATGATTGATTCAATTTCAACAATCAGTCCTGAAGGGCTTTTGCATGGTAAGCGAGATGCTCACCAATGAACGTTGAGATGAAGTGATAGCTGTGATCATAGCCATCCTGCATCCTGAGTTCAATCGGAAAACCACGTTCGGAACAGACATCGAGCAATGCTTTAGGATGCAACTGGTCGGCAAGAAATTCATCCGCCGTTCCCTGGTCAATCAACATTGGAATTGGCTCTGCCCCGTTTTTAACCAGTTCGGTAGCGTCATATGGTTTCCAGTAATTTTGATCATTACCAAGATAAGCACCGAAGCATCCTTCCCCCCAGCCGCAGATAGTCGGATGACAGATTGGCGAAAACGCCGAGACTGATCGATAAGCCCCGCTTTCCCTTAATCCACAGATTAGTGCACCATGCCCGCCCATCGAATGCCCGGTGATTGATTTTACTCCGGGAATAATGGGTAACTCAGATTCGATCAGCGCGGGTAATTCGCGGGTCACATAATCGTACATCTGATAGTGCTGCACCCAGGGTTCAACTGTTGCATTGACGTAAAATCCCGCCCCCTGACCGAGATCGTAACGATCGGGTTCATCGGGAACATCATCACCGCGCGGGCTGGTATCTGGCATCACCAGGGCAATGCCAAGCTCAGCAGCATAGCGTTGTGCTCCCGCCTTTGTGCGCACATTGTCATCGCTACAGGTCAGGCCGGATAACCAGTACACAACGGGCACCTTTTGTTGTTGTGCCTGCGGTGGCAGGTAGACAGAAAAAGTCATTTGGCACTGGCAAACATCAGACTGGTGCTGGTAACGGTTTAGATAGCCACCAAACTCCTTGATCGTTTCAATTTTGGTCAAACTGGACATTACTACACTCTCTAAAAGGTAACTACTGAACGAATACTTTTACCTGCGTGCATCAGGTCGAAGGCTGTATTGATTTCTTCAATCGGCATGGTATGTGTCACCATCATGTCCAACTCGATCTGGCCATTCATGTAGCGATCTACATAACCCGGCAGTTCGGTGCGCCCCTTTACCCCGCCAAACGCAGTGCCTTTCCAGGTTCGCCCTACAACCAGGTTGAAAGGTCTGGTAGAGATTTCCTGGCCAGAGCCAGCTACACCGATTACCGTTGAGACCCCCCAGCCCATGTGGGTGCACTCAAGAGCATCGCGCATGACATGTACATTGCCGATACATTCAAACGAGTAATCCGGACCCCCATTGTAAGTGTCTTGCATGTACTCGACAAACGAACCATCTATTTCTTTTGGATTGACAAAATCTGTCGCACCAAGCTGGCGCGCAAATTCAAATTTATCCGGGTTTACATCAATCGCAATAATGCGTTCTGCTTTGGCCATGACGGCACCCTGGATACAGGACAGGCCGATACCACCCAGGCCGAAAACAGCTACAGTCGAACCAGCTTCAACCTTGGCAGTGTTTAAAACAGCACCAATTCCGGTGGTCACTCCACACCCTAACAGACAGGCTTTATCCAAAGGTGCTTCGGGGTTGATCTTTGCCAGAGCGATTTCGGGTACCACGGTGTATTCGGAAAATGTAGAGCAGCCCATGTAGTGATAAATAGGTGAACCATTCATTGAAAAGCGGCGGGTGTTATCCGGCATATAACCCGTCCAGACTGTTGCCGCTATTGACTGACACAGGTTTGTTTTTGGTGAGCGACAATACTCACATTCACCACACTCTGGAATATACAGTGGAATCACATGGTCACCCGGTTTTAAATCTTTAACTCCTGGCCCACATTCAACAACCTCACAACCACCTTCATGGCCTAATACACAGGGAAAAGCACCCTCGGGATCATCTCCGGACAGGGTAAAGGCATCGGTATGACAGACACCGGAAGCTACGACTTTTAATAGTACCTCTCCCTCCCTGGGTCCTTCTACATCGATCATTTCGATAGCGAGTGGTTTTTTCGGCTCCCAGGCCACAGCTGCTTTTGCTTTCATGTAGATTCCTCTATCAGTGGTTAGTATTTAGACCTGAATCCGTAACTTCAATCCGGCTGCAAGAGCCTAATGCACTGAAATTACGGATTCAGGTGAGACTTAAAATAATTTAGAATGAATGTTCATTATTGTCAAATAGTATTCTATAATTAGTATAAATTACTGTTATTATTTACAAATTGTTCAAACTTGATTATTTATTGACCCGTATGCCCTATCTATCACGCCCCGAACCCGATCCGAAGCCAATGGATTGCCGTATCCTGACTGCAGCACTTAAGTTGTTTGTCAACCAGGGGTATCACAATGTCTCGGTGCACGATGTACAGAAACAGGCTGATGTCAGTATTGGTTCAATCTATAAACATTTTGGTGGTAAGGAAGGTATGGCCAAAGCATTGCACGAACGTTTGCTGGTGGAAATGAATGAAATGGTCGATTCTGTTATTGCTCAGGATCTGACGATCATCGAACAATGCAACCGTATCATCGAGCTGCTATTCGAATACACCGAAACCCGCTGCGAAATCATCGCTTTTATCCTGCACGCCAATCACACAGAATTTATTTCAGATGAACCCCCGATCTGTTCAGCTGAACCGTTCCAGAAAATTCGTGACATGGTGCAGCGCGGTATGGATACCGGTGAAATTCAGGCTTATGACTGCTTGATAGCAGCTTCAGTCATTTTTGGTGGAGCATTCCGCCTGATCCATATGCGCCTCGATGGACTCATTGATCGACCACTGCCAGAGCTTTACGAGCAACTTATCGATGCGACCTGGAGGGGTATGAAAATCCAGGTTGAACCTGGTGTCTCCAACAAGTAAAGACAACGGTATTACAGCCTGAATCTTGAGTTCCACAAGAATACTCACAAATTATACTGATTCCAAACGGGCTGTTTCTGACGCGGCTTTCAACAACCACCTTTCAAAGCAGAAGGATAGAAAGTCTTTTGTAATTAACTAGAATGAATATTCATTTTAATCTTTATTTACTGTATAGTCGCAACAATATTCAGCTGAAAATCTGAACAATACAGATATACAGCGAAATAAAAAGCTGGCTGCAAAGACAGTCATATGATCCCGGGGAGCATAAATAATGAATGAAGCAGTTGCTGAAGCAAATATAGCCAATATTACCTGGAAAACTTATCTAGCTTTATGTAAACCAAAGGTAGTTTTACTGATTGTCTTTACTGCAGTTGTCGGAATGCTGCTAGCTTCTGCTGCTAACCCACCCTGGGCCACTGTCTTTTTTGCAATTTTTGGGATTGGTCTGGCAGCGGCAGCGGGTGCTGCAGCCAACCACTGGGTAGATCGGAGAATAGATGCCATTATGGCGCGTACCCAAAGCCGACCATTACCGCAACACCAGATTTCCCCGATATCAGTTATCGGCTTTTCACTACTGCTAGCTACCCTGTCAATGGTAATGCTTGTCACACAGGTCAATTTGTTAACTGCACTGCTCACTTTTATATCGATGATCGGTTATGCGATTATCTATACCGTATTCCTTAAACCGGCTACGCCCTACAATATCGTTTTGGGTGGTGCAGCCGGGGCTACACCACCGCTGCTAGGCTGGACTGCGGTCACTGGAGAAGTGCACACCGAGGGGCTACTGTTATTTCTGATCATATTCATCTGGACCCCTCCGCATTTCTGGGCACTAGCTATAAAACGCAGGGAAGAATACGCCAGAGCCGAGGTGCCGATGCTGCCGGTTACCCATGGAGTTGCATTCACCAAGTTACAAATCCTTTTCTATACAGTGATGCTGGTGATAATCAGTGTACTGCCTTTCACCATCCAGATGAGTGGTATCATTTATCTGTCTGGAGCCCTGTCTCTGGGCATCGGGTTTCTTTGGCATGCGATTCGGCTTTTCAGGGAAGACGGAGACAGCCATGCTGGACCAACCTTTGGATACTCAATATTTTACCTCAGCATGCTGTTCGGGTTTTTACTTCTTGACCACTATGCAAGAATAATTATCCGTTTGTGGCTGTAATCAAATATAACGTTGATTAGCTCTAGTCAAATGGATTGTAAGCTCTGCGGCCTTCCAGCTACGCCAGAATTGCAACAGGACGATCACGTATTTTGCTGTATAGGTTGCCGGGAAGTATACAGGCATTTTGGCTCTATCACCTTGCCCGGACCGAGCTCAGCAAATAGTGAAACTAAAATTGAACCGGAAGGAAATGAGGCTTACCTACGAATCGATGGAATGCATTGTTCTTCATGTGAATTATTGATCGAAAGGCACTCTCTTCAGGTTAAAGGTATTGTCGCTGCAAAAACCAACTATGCTACTGCCACCACAAAAATCATCTATAATCCAGAGCAGATTGACGAATCTGATTTACCAGAACTGATCAGCCGCTCCGGCTACCATGCCCGCTTCAGTCAGGACAAGGCTCCCGATTACGACTATCGCATGCCAATGCTGCGCCTGGTGACTGCCGAAAGCCTGGCAGCGACAATTATGATGATGTATCTGGCCTTCTACTACCCGGTCCATCTTGGCTTGATTGATATTGCTGAACTGGAACCAGTCCATTGGCTGGTTCACAAGGCTGTACCGATGGTACTGCTTTTTCTTACCAGCATTCTAATTTTCTATGTTGCATTACCTATTTTTCGAGGTGCCTGGATCGGTCTTCGTACCGGTGTGTTGAATATGGATAACTTATTAGCAATCGCCATTCTTGCGGCTTATGGATTCAGTATTGGGCAGATGATCATCGGTACGCTTGAACTATATTTCGACGTTGCTGCCACGATTATTGCCGTGGTGACAATTGGCCGCTATTTAGAACGCGAAGCCAAGGAAAAAGCCACAGAAGCCCTTGCTAGTATTATGGATGCATGGATACCTTTTGCACGAGTCCGCAGGGATGGAAATCTGCACATGCTATCGATCGATGAACTACATCCAGCAGAGCACATCTTTGTTTACCAGGGAGAAATGATCCCGGCAGACGGTATAATTGTCGAAGGGCAGTGTGCAGTGGATGAATCGCTTATGACTGGTGAGCCATTCCCTGTTACCCGCAATGTTGGTGACCGCATCCTGGGTGGCACCCGCAACGTCGAAGGCACAGTTGAAGTCGAGGTTGGACATGTCGTCGCAAGTCAGCTCGACAATCTGGCTCGCGTATTATGGAATGCACAAAGTTCTACAGCTGGTACACTTGGTATGGGTGACAGGGTGGCACGCCTGTTTGTTCCCACGGTGCTGATTCTGGCACTTGGAGTTAGTTTCTGGTTATACAGCGGAGGTGCCTCTCTCGGCACCGCACTGCTCGCGGGTATGGCTACGCTGATAGTCTCCTGCCCCTGTACTTTTGGTTTAGCTATCCCTCTGACCTCTGCAGTGGGGGTCAGTGTTGCTCTGAAGAAAGGTATCATCATCGCCAGTGCCGATGCATTTGAAAAAGCCCGGCAGATTCATACGATTGCAATCGACAAGACCGGTATTTTATCAACTGCGAACATGTCCGTCAGCAATGTGGTCGGGCCACCTGAAGTCATCGAATATGCTGCTGCGGTTGAAAGGCTATCACCACATCCGATTGCCGAAGCCATTGCCCGACTTAATTCGCGATACGAGGCAAAAGATATCAAAAACTATCCCGGAAAAGGGGCCGTAGCACAAGTTGAGAACCATTCTGTCGCGGTTGGCAGTAAATCACTTTTTACCATACTGGGGTGGGAAATTCCGAAAACGCCAATCACACCCGATCCAGAACAGGCTGTGAAATCCTATGTAGGCTGGGATGGAAAGATTTACGGCGTGATAACCACCGAGGATCAACCCCGGCCGGGCTGGAGCCAGGTGGTTGACAGGCTGCGTAAGCAGGCTCATGTAGTTTTACTGACCGGTGCAGAAACGGCTGGATCATTCGGAGAAAAATTTGATGATGTTTTTACCGGTATACCACCTGAAGGTAAAGCCTCGGTGATCAGGCAGTTAAAAACTAAGGGGGTTGTCGTGATGATTGGTGATGGCAGCAATGATGCTCCTTCACTCGCAGAAGCTGATCTCGGTATCGCATTCGGGGCACCGACCGCATTGGCTGCCGATGCAGCCGATGTGATCATTCCCGGTGACAGGCTGGATTGCATCTTTGTGACCTTTGAGATACTTCAGTCAATCCGGCTCAGGATTAGGCAAAACCTGGTGTGGGCACTGCTGTATAATGCCATCGCTATTCCGATTGCTGTCTCGGGCATGCTCAATCCCCTTTTTGCAGCACTGGCAATGTCTTCCAGCAGTTTGTTAGTAATCTGGAATTCATCCAGGCAACTCGTTCCTGATGAGACACCAGATACTCTGGAAGATCAGCACACTGCCCTCCAGAATGTGAGTCACATTTAACTGCTTACTAATTTTCTCCGAGGTTGCCTTTGTGCTTTTGAAATAAAAAGAGGAAGTTCGGCTAATAACCCTGAGCGTGGGTATTTTAGCTAGTAAGTTAATAAACTCTTCACTTAGACCATAAGAAAAATACTCCTGATCCTGCTCAGGACTTAAGTCAGCAAAAGCGAGAACTGCTATAGATTTTTCACTTTTGTTATCGGCTTTAGTTCCAGGGGCCTGTAGGGTTTCACTTCTCCCTGCAACTTCTTCAATGTTAGCAATGAACTGATAAGCACGACCATGAATGGTTTTAATAACCTGTTGTTTTTGCCCGTCTTCCTCAAGGACTTTACGAGTGCTTTTAATATGGTTACTTAATGAGGTATCGGAAACGATTCTTCTTTTATCAGTAAATTTTATACCAGTTATTCTTTCAAAATTTTCATATAGTGAATTTCTAAATGCCCATATAACAACTTTTACTAAAACAGGCATGAAGCAAATCAAATACTCAACGAACTTAAGTAGTATAATCAATCAACTATTAGAAAAAATGAAGAGGAAATTCTACATGGAATTAAAGGTAACACTTGAAGGTAATAAAAAAGTTTCAACACACATCGGTGATCACCTGATCATGACTGATCAGCCTGAAAAGAGTGGCGGCAGCAATACCGCACCTGCTCCCTATGATTTATTTTTAGCTTCTATAGCAACCTGTGCCGGCTTTTATGTACAGTCTTATTGTGATAATAAAAATATTGACTGTTCTGGCATTGAGATTACTTTGAAAGCCAGACGTGATGATAAAAAGGTAATAAATGGCTTTGTCACAACGATTCATGTGCCTGAAGAAATTCCTGAAAAACTACATGGTGTGCTGAAAAAAGTTGCATCGCAGTGTGCTGTCAAAAAAACTATCATGAACAATCCGGACTTTATTGTCGAGACTATAAAACGATAAATCTATAATCCCAGATTTTGAAAGAAAGTGTGTCGTCTACCACAGGGTGTATGAAAACTATTTACTATAAAAGCATTGTGGAAAATGTGATCTGAATATGAATACTTCCTAGCTTTAAAGTGGACAAGTACGAGTGAATTACGTGCTAAATTCTACCTGCAATGGCAATAATTTAATGGTTTTGTAATTTTTTGAGTTTTCACACAACCTGTGCCATCAGGAACCATTTAACTCTTCACCTAAATGTTTTAATCTTAGAGGCAACAGAATGAGTAGACATAAACCTTCTTATGAATGATCTGAAAAGTATAGGGTATAGCGACTGGTTTAAGAGTCGGTCGGATGATGAAAAAATGGCCGCTCATGGTGTTGCCCGGGTAGTTTCTGTACATAAAGACAGCTACACAGTCACAAAAGGTGGAGATGAGATATTTGCTGAATTATCAGGAAATCTTCTCTATTCTACAGAGTCGGCTAGTGACCTTCCTACCACTGGTGATTGGGTATATGCTGATTTTTACGATGATGAAACCCATGCAATTATATATGGCGTTTTCCCAAGAAAGACACTTCTAAAGAGAAAGGCGGCTGGTAAATTAGTGGACTTTCAACTGATAGCAGCAAATATTGACGTTGCTTTCATTATTCAATCTTTAAATGATAATTTGAATTTACGAAGGTTGGAACGCTATTTAGTTATGGTTAATGAAAGTGAGATTATACCTTTTATCCTACTGAGTAAGTGCGATCTTATAGCCAATGATAAGCTCGCTGAGATTAAGAAAAAGATTTTGGATATTGCACCTCAAGCTACGGTGATGGAGTTTAGTAATTTAAACCGAGAAAATATTGATTCCATTTTTGGCTTATTAAAAAGTGGATCTTCCTATTGCTTAATAGGTTCATCAGGTGTGGGCAAAACGACCCTGCTAAATAACATACTAGGTAATAATCATTTTGAAACCCAGTCCGTTAGTAAAATACAAAGTAAAGGTCGACATACAACAACAAGCCGTCAATTAGTTCGATTAGAAAGTGGCGCAATGATAATAGATACTCCAGGAATGAGAGAGCTTGGTAATATTTCAGTCAATGATGGCTTAGATGAAACTTTTTCTGAAATACTTGAGCTTTCTCAGAACTGTAAGTTTAATAACTGCTCCCATAGCAATGAAAAAGGCTGTGCAATTTTGGATTCCATCAAGTCGGGTGAGCTGTCAGAACAACGCTATAAAAACTACCTGAAAATGAAGAAAGAATCAGACTTCAATCAAATGAGCTATGTAGAAAAAAGAAAGAAGGATAAGAGCTTCGCAAAGCTGGTGAAATCGGCGGTTCAGAAAAAAAAGAGATAATGCTCCTATCAATACATTAATAATTAGGAGCTATAAAGCATAGCTCCTTCATTACTTTGTTTTACGGCCAATATTATTTCATTAAAAGGCTCTACTGGATCACCTGCTGATGGTTATAGCTATGCTCAGTTTTGTTGTGTTGTTTTTCGTTAGAATCTCTTAGCTAATTATTGATTGCTCATATATTATCGGTTTCACAAGTAATTTGAGTTCTAACCAAATTGTAAATTAATTTTTTCTATCAAAAATAAAGGACAGGGACATAAGTATGTGGAATAAATATATTCATTTAGCATTATTCATAACTTTTCTTTCATCTTTCAATATAAGCCAGGCCGATAATCAACTTAATCCAACAGATGATTTTTATGCGTGGGTAAATAATGACTGGCTTGAAGCTGCTGTAATACCAGATGAAAAACCTGCAGTAAGTAACTTCTCAATAATTAATGAAAAGGTTTTGGGGCAGTTAAAAACAATGCTGTCGGTACTTCAGAGCTCTACTGATAAGTCAAAGGATGAGCAGAAGGTTGTTGATCTGTATAACGATTATATGAATATTGATAGACGAAATAATCAGGGCATTACACCGATTGAAAGTGACTTAAAAGCTATTGAAGCAATAAAGACGGTTAATGATGTTTTTATGATGTTTGCAAAACTTCAAAAGACTGGTGTCCCTGTACCTTTATTATATGGTGTGAGTGCAGATTATAAGCACTCAGATAAGCATTTGGTTGCTTTAGTACCAGGTGGACTTGGGTTGGGAAAAGATATTCTTGATGGAAAGGATGAGCGCTCTGAAAAGCAAAAAAAGCTTTACACTGAATTACTGTCAAAGCTGTTTATATTAGCTAAATTTGATCAAAGTGAAGATAGGGCTAAGCAAGTGCTTAACCTGGAGAAACAGTTGGCCAGCATACAGTGGACAAAGGTTGAAACTAGAAATATTGAAAAAATCTATAACATTGTAGATCAGGCACAATTGGAGGCAATGTTAGACAGTGTGCCTGCTTCAAGTTATATGAATAGTTTGGGAATTGCTTCGCAAAATCGTTATATGATCATGCAACCCCCTTATATGAAAGGCCTGAATAACCTGATAGGTAGAACCAGTATTGATACATGGAAGAATTATTTTAGAGCAAGAATCCTGTCTTCTTTTGCAGGGTTATTGACATCAGAATTTAAGGCAGCAGAAACAGAGTTTAATATAAAAAAAGGACTTATCAAAAAAGAATCTGCTATGTGGAAGCAAAGTGTTCGCTTTCTAACAGGGAATGTAGAGCAGATGTTAGGGAAGCTCTATATAGAGCACTATTCGAGTGAAAAAATAAAAGCCAAAATTTTAGATGTAATTGGAAATATAAAAGAAGAGTATCGTTTATCAATATCCAATTCAGAGATATTTACTGCGGCAACAAAAAAGAAAGCACTGAATAAGCTTGCAAAGATGAGATATAACGTTGGTTATCCTAATAAGTGGAAAGATTACTCTTCACTTGATATTCAGCCAGGTAACCTTATTGATAATTACAAAAATATTGCAACCTTTGATCATCATCATGATCTAGATAAACTTGATAAACCAGTTGATAAGTCAGAGTGGTCCGTGTCACCTCATATAGTTAATGCATTTTATTCGCCCACTAAAAATAAATTTGTGTTATTAGCTGCGATTCTTAATGAACCTTTTTTTAGCTTAGATGCGGATTATGCTGAAATTTATGGTGGTATTGGTTTTGTCATTGCACATGAGATAGGACATGCTTTTGATGACACCGGTAGTCGATTTGATGCTAATGGTAACTTAAATAACTGGTGGCAGGAGATTGACCATAAAAAATATACTAAGCTTAAGAATGCACTAATAAAACAGGCTAATGAGTATGAAATCTTACCAGGAGTAACTTTAAATGGTGAGTTAGAAATAGGTGAGATTATTGGTGATTTGAATGGTGCACAAATTGCGTTAAGGGCATATCAAAAAATTATTAATGAAAAGAATTTAGATAAATTTAATGCTCAAAAGAAGTTTTTAAAACAGATTGCAAAAACATGGCGTTTAAAAATAAGACAAGAGTATCTTTTATATTTAATTGAATCTGATCCACATCCCCATTCAGAGTTTAGGACTAATGGTATTGTTAAACATATTGATGAATTTCATGAAGTTTTTGCCACAATGCCAGGGGAAAAAATGTATCTACAACCTGAACAAAGAATAAGTATGTGGTAATGATTTTGCTTTCAGCATTACTTTTGTCTAAACCGATAAGTATCAAGTATTAAATTATGTTTAAAAATAATAAATTATTAATTGCTTTGGTTGTATTTATTGTATGGGTTTTGATTACTTTTATTGGGATCATACTTCAAGTTAATGGGGCGTTAGGGCTTGATAAGCTGGTTACTCAAGGTGTTGTGTTTGCCTTTGTTGCGGCATCTGCTTTGCTTTTATTTTTTGTAATCTATTCAAAATGGGAAAATATTGGTTTTAATTGGCCAGCCTCTAAAAAAAGTTGGCTATTGCTGTGGTTACCATTGATTTATGTTTTTGCTTTTATGGCAGGTGCTTTAAGCAATGAGTTACCCAGTAATGACATAATTTTTCTGATCCTTTTTAATACTATGCTGGTAGGCTTTTCTGAAGAAGTGATGTTTAGAGGGGTTCTATTACAAGGGGCTTTATCTCGATTTTCTATCTGGCCGGCTATTATATTTGTTTCTGTTGCCTTTGGCATGGTTCACTCACTTAACGCTTTTATAACAGGTGAGGTCACGTCTGCCATTATTCAATCTGTCGCAGCCTTCATGACTGGTTTTTACTTTATGGCAATTCGTGTGCGTTCCGGTTCGCTAATTCCAGGTATATTGCTACATTGGTTTTATGATTTTTCAATCTTTATGATGGTTTATAAAGAAGCGGGTGCTTCTAAACTTGTAGAGCAAACACCTCAGCTAGATACTTTGCCTCAAATATTGCCCATATTAATGGTTATTCCTTTATTTCTTTATGGATTTTACTTATTGCGAAATGTTAAACAAGATATTAATGGCATTAAAAGTCAATGAAGAAAATAGTGTTTTTTACTTTGTTGTCATGGCAATCAATAACTTGGGTTTGTAGCCTTTTTTTTCTATTCTTGCTTCCTGTGCAGGCTCAGCAGTTAGCAACTGATACTCCAGATCAAATTATAGAATTAAAAGAAATCCAAATTATTCAGCCAGCGGATATATTGGCAATATCAGAAAAGGATCATTCCAGACTTATTAACCTTCAGCAACAAATGCTATCTGATTCCGATATCAATCAGCTTAAATCCAATGCTGATGTCATCATAAAAAAATGGAACAAAATTGCAGCTGAGCAGGGCATTAAAAATCCTGAGCGTCTCAGTTTTCAAGCCCAAAAAAACTACTCGATTCAATTATCAAAACTACAAAAAGATTACGTTGAATTTAAAAAAATAGTTGTACATAACTCTTCAGTGGTGCAAAAAGATAGAGATGTATTGCGTGATATGCGCATAATCTGGCAAGAAACCTCCAAACAGTCTGATACCTTAGACATAGCAGAGACTATGAAAAGCAGGATTAAGGATATGATCAAGGAGATCAAATCTCTGGATGAAGAGGAAAGTAATAAAATAAATACGTTACTTCACTTGCATAAAACAATTTCAAAAAGTGAAGAGAAAGTGATTTCATTGTTGACCCTTTATAAGGAATTGAATAAGAATAAAAATGAAAGTGTTTTTAATCAAAATATGGCCCCTCTATGGCAAGGGTTTAAAGTTTCAGAAGAAATTGACGGTATTGTAAATTCAATCCAACTTTCTAAACAGAATAACCTGCAGTCAATCAAGGATTTTTATTTTTCTCAAAAGCCAAGAATAAGTTTTGATGCTTTGTTTCTGATAGCTCTACTCTTAGTAATGCACTGGTTACGACAGTATCGTGAAGAATGGAGTAAAGACGACTCTCTTGCTGCAGCTGTTCATGTGTTATCTCGACCAATTGCCTCTGCAATATTGATTTTAATTATTACTGCAATGCTAATTTTTGGTGAAACACCTCCCATTATTGAATGGATGATTGGTTTAGTGATTGCCCTGATATCCGTACGAATTCTCTATGGTCTTTTGCCTGAAGTTTTTCGTAGACCGTTAATAGTGATAGCCCTGCTATACACTTTGCTCGATATACCCGCGCTCATACTCGATAATATTTTACTGGAGCGTTTAATTGTTTTTGTGCTGACAGTTCTTGCCCTAAGTTACCTTTTGTATGAAAAGTATATTGCACAAATTTCATCCTCTGAATTATTCTTGCAGAAGCGTTTTTTATATTTCATTATCCACATTGTGATGGCGTTATTAGCACTATCACTACTGAGTAATTTAAGTGGGTTTTATGACCTTTCTAAATTACTTACCTATGGTATTATTCATAGCGTGTTTGTTGGTGTTTTATTTTTTTCAAGTTTGTTGGTGATTCAAAGTATTCTAACTTTGCTTTTAAGAACGCGTTCAATCAGCGCTCTTAAAAGTGTTAGGACACATAGAGATATCATTCAAAATAGGATTGTTAAAATACTTCGATTGATAACGGGGCTTGTATGGGTTGTTATTGTTTTAAATGAGTTTCATATTGCGACAGCTACCTTTTCCTTTATTGGTAGTATTCTGAGCCAACATCTTATTGTTGGTAGTATTGATATCTCCCTGGCAGATATTGTTTTATTTGTACTCACTTTGTGGATTTCTATCTGGATTTCACGTTTTGTAAATTTTCTTTTGGAAGAAGAAATTTATTATCATGTCAGGCTTCCTCGTGGTGTGCCGTCTACTATTTCAATGCTCACTCGTTATACCATCATTGGTATTGGTTTAATGTTTGCATTTTCTGTAGCAAGTATAGAGCTTTCTAAATTTGCCATATTAGCTGGTGCATTAGGCGTTGGTATTGGTTTTGGATTACAAAATATCGTTAATAACTTTGTATCAGGTTTAATACTAGCATTTGAGAGACCGATTCAAAGTGGTGATACGATTCAAACGGGAACTCTATATGGGCAGGTAAAGCGCATAGGTTTTCGCTCAAGTACCGTAAGAACATTCGAAGGGGCAGAAGTTATAGTTCCTAATGCCAATTTAGTATCTACTGAGGTTACTAATTGGACATTGTCTGATCAACTAAGACGTATTGAAATTCCGATTGGGGTTGAATATGGCACTGACCCTGAACGGGTAATAGAGCTTTTAGTGGAAACTGCTAAAAATGAAAATCAGGTTATATCAAAACCTGAGCCTCATGCTTTATTTCTTAATCACGGGGACAGTTCTCTGGATTTTTTACTGCGATTCTGGATCAGTGAATTTAATGACTGGGCTTTTATACGTAGCAGAGTGAATATTGCTATAAACAAAGCTTTAGTCGCAGATGGTATAGGAATACCCTTTCCTCAACGAGATATCAACTTGAAAGCTGATATAGAGACGTTATTATCTAAAACGGATTAACTTATATTGAATTTTTATATTATGGAGAAACTTAATAAAAAATAAAATCATACCTGAGATTAGATGTTGCAGAGTGGCATGACAACTTTATCTATTGGGGTCTTTATTATTCACTAAGTATTAGTCGAGTAAGCGCCATTTTGGATCATTGATTAGTTACTCTATGAATGAGAAAATAATTCGGCATTTCACAATATTACGTATGTAACAAAGCACGATTTTTGTACGTGTTACGTAATCACCTGTTAGGCAAAAAAAATGGCAATAAATTATAAAGACATAGAACTAGCCTTCGATTTTGTTAATTTCGGTCAGCCCTATGAACATGAAGCATATTTAAATCTTTACACTGGCGAAACCTATTGGCATTCGGAAATTGGAGACAATGAGGAAGAGTTACCAGATGATATTGATGATGAAACAAAATATATTCCTCTACCGCACAAAAATGATTTAAACCTGGATAAAAAACTTGTTCTTAAGTTTGCATATCAATACCTACCGGACGATGCAGAAAAAGTAGAAAATATTTTCGGACACAAAGGGGCATATTCCAGGTTCAAAGATATCTTAGAAACTAAAGGTAAAGTTGAAGAATGGTATGAATATGAAAGTAAAGCAGCTGAAAAAGCATTACGTGAGTGGTGTAAAATAAATGAAATCAAAATTAATGGCTAACAAAAATAAGAATGAGCATTGAACAAGAAATTGCAGCATGGGATGGAAAGTCATCTGACGATATTGCTGTTATGTATGAATCTCATTCCAAGGAGTCATCTTTTTCTGATGAAATTGTAAAATTTATAAAAAATACGTCATATCAAAAAGCTGCGACCTGGTTATTAAAATATTATTTAGAATCGGGAAATCATCTTGAAAAAACTAAAATAAAATCAATCTACAACTTTTTGCTAGAGATTGAAAACTGGGAGACAAAATTACATATACTGCAAAGTATTCCTTTCATGCCAATATCAAAAAATGAAATAAAAACAGTTGAAGCCTTTCTCAGGGTTTCATTAACTGATTCTAATAAATTTATTAGGGCATGGGCGTATAATGGTTTTTATGAAATGGCAATACAATATCCAGAATATAAGAATGAAACAAAACAGTTTTTTGAGATGGCAATGAGAGATGAAGCAGCATCCGTCAAAGCCAGAATTCGCAACATAATTAAAAAAGATTTCTAACAATTAAAATACACTCAAAATAGCAATAGTAAATTTTAGAATATCTCGTTTTAAAAGTGAAAAAGACAAAATATGATCGAAAGATACCTTATCAATTACGAACAGGAATTAAAATGGATTGCTCTTGTTTTAGGCATTATAAGTACAATTGCCATAGTACAAAACTGGTACCCGTTTACAATGTTTGTAAGTCTACCGTTTTGCCTTATCTGGGTATGTTACGCATGGCTGCATACTGAGCGTCAACTAAAATATATTAATATTATATTTTCCATCCTATACATATATGGGATCATTCGTTACATACTTATTGAGTAAGAACAGTGTCACTTTCAAAGATCTGGATATTGCTCTCGAACGATTGAATACATCCAGGTGTAGAAATATTTACTCCCTGTAGTCAATAGATGAATAATTTATATCTGATTGCAGGCTTAATCTCATTAAAGTTGATAGTGCAATACAAAATTCTCCAGCTATAATTCTGGCCATTCAATTTCTAATGAAACAAATAGATAATGGCTAAACTTATTTTTAAACTTAAATCAGTGTCTTTTGACGAAGCCGATGATATAAAAAATCTGCTAACCGAAAATAAAATAGATTTTTACGAGTCACCTGCTGGCAACTGGGAGATATCCCTTCACGGGCTTTGGTTAAATGATGAGTCTCAATGCATTCAGGCAAAACAACTAATAGATGAATATCAGCTTAAAAGAGGCCAGCGAATAAGGTTGGAAACTCAGCAGAAAATTGATAAAGGTGAGTTTGAAACATTTTTTCAGCGACTATTAAACAGGCCTGCTCAGTTTATTTTTCTTCTAGCTATTATTCTTTTTATACTTTATTTATCTATCATGCCTTTTCTCAAAATTGGTCAGGCATAAAAGTCCAGTTTTCATCTGCCAGGCGGCGAGCAGTCCATCCATTGGTTGCGTCACAAACCGGTAGAAAATTACAGTATGTCAGAAAGGGCCAGTATGGATCGACAGCAGGCTTCAAGGACTTTTAAAATTTGACTGAATTGTACCAACATTGTCAACTCTAGTTATTCTGGGTCTTATAGTTAGTTGCTGTTAAACTGATTAACCATGGGTAGAGTCGATCGGGAAAAGAAAACTATTGATGTCATGGTGAGAATCTACTGCCATGACCATCACAAGACATCCGATGATCTATGTGCTGACTGTCTCACTTTACAGGATTATGCTCACAGCCGCCTGGATGCCTGTCCCTTCGATGATGAAAAACCAGCCTGTAATAAATGTGCTGTACACTGTTATTCTTCTAAAATGCGGGAGCAGGTAAGAAAGATAATGCGTTACTCCGGCCCACGCATGATATTAAAACACCCACTATTGTCGCTATTGCACTTGCTTGATCTTATAGGAGAAGCGCCACAACTTAAGAAACGCCGTTGAAAGGAGTAATGTCAAACAGACAAAAATGTTTGGATTATAGTTACCCATAAACGGCTGCTTTAAGTTGAAGAACCTATTGAGGGAAGCCTCCCAATTGGCGAGTTAATGCCAGTTGGTGTCATTCATAGCTTGTAAATTGATTAATAAATAGGGTGATAGCTGTAACAACTATTGTATTAGTACCATTAATTGCCACCCAGCAAACCCGAGCAAGAAGATTCCCGCTGTCCGGCTAATCCATTTCAGAGTATCTGAATTTATTTTATGCTTGATTAGTGTTACCACTGCTACCAGGCTTAGCCACCAAACTACTGAACCTAAAAAGACTCCTAATACCATGATTCCTGCTGAACCTGTATCTAAGCTCATATTGCCACCCATAGATGCAAATACAGCAATAAATGAAAGGATTGTTATCGGGTTTGCTATGGTCAGTAAAAATGTAGACACAAATGATACCAGTGCATTATTTGAAAGCACTTCCTGAGTTACCTGGTTTTGATTATCAGATCTTAAGAATTTTACTCCCAGCCATATCAAAAAAATTATTCCAAATATAGCCAGGGGTTTTGCTGCAGATGTCAGGACATGGGTTAATGCTGTTAAACTAAATGCACCAATTGCACCATAAATGGCATCTGCTGTTGCTGCTCCAAATCCAGAAGCTAAGCCTGATTTTGAACCTTGAATTAAGGTGCGCTGAATACAGATTAGACCAATAGGACCGACAGGAGCGGCTATGGCAAAACCAACAAAAATTGCCTTACTGAATAGTAAATAATCCATAACAAGTACCATTTATTTATCTTAAGTAGTAGGCAATATTTTGATAAACAATCATGCTGTATTAAATGGATTAAACTATGTGTTTTAAATAAAATACCTTAATATTTAAGGCGCAAACTTAAAAATGGTTAAAAAATGAATATTGATGCTATTTCATGGAAAATATTACGTACTTTACAGTCAAAAGGCCGAATTTCGATAAAAGCTCTTGCTGGTAAAATTGATCTTTCGATACCAGCTACATCAGAACGGCTTAAGCGATTAGAAGAAACAAAAGTTATTGAAGGTTATAAAGCTGTTATCTCTCTTCCTGCTGTTGGGTACCAGGTAATGGCCGTAATAGGAATGACAACGCCTAAGCCTGACAAAGAAAGATTGGTGAAAATATTAAATAAAATGCCAGAGGTAATTGAGTGCCTTCATGTGACAGGTCAGGACTCATATCTTCTTAGAGTTGTATCAAAAGATATAAATCACCTGGAAAAATTTATTGAATCTATAAACAAGTACGGAGAAACAAGAACTTCCATCGTTATGTCACAACCCATTCCTTTAAGATCAGTTGATGCGATTGATAATTCAATTTTATAGCTTATGCAGGGAGTAGGTGAATATTACAGAAGTGTGACAGGCAAATACGTTTTACTTCTGTGGATGGGATTTATCCTGACCCTGATGAGCAACGATTCCGGAAGATCATTCAAATAACAAATATCAACCGGAATGGTCACTCATGAAAGGCCAGAATATTTAAAAGCTAATAATCAATTGCTTTGGACCTGATCAGGCTAAGGAAGTACAGCACAAAAGCATATAACATCATCATGCCAAAGATAAATATAAATGCTCCATAGATAAACCAGTCGCCTTCCCAGTCTCCGTTTCTGCGGGGCATACCGGCAGCACCAGCTGCCATAAAGCTATAAAACAGGCCCAGATAAGAAATGAACAGATATTTAATACTTGACCTCGCCAGGCTATCGTCAATAGTACGGTTAGTCATTAGAGGATAATGGTAATAAAGCATACCCATCCACAATGCACTGATTGCTATCAGCACCACCATGGCATGCCCACCAGCCCACATTGTGCCGTGTAATTTAAAATTCCACGCAACATTACTGATCACAATCGCTGAGACTCCATCCAGGATATACATGACAAAACCACCTAAAATTAAAAATAATGCAGGTGTTGCAATAATACCGTGCTTCCAGATCGTTGCCAGAATGGTAAATATCGTCAGGGCAGCACCAACTGCTGTGGCATAACTCATGATATTTCCATGATACGCAAAGGTAGAAGGCAGAGCTGGATACATGGTGTAAAAGTGATGGAAGAATGACGTCAACGAAGTGATTAGTAAAATCCACAAGGCAGTCATTGCAATTTTATCACTGTATAACTTGCGGGCACCGTCAGCCAGGCAAAGCGGCAAGGTCGAGTACACGGCTCCAATAATCATAATGGCCATGGCTTCCATTAGATTATGCGCGAAGATATAGAAAACAAATTCAAACACCACAGGATCCGCAGCCCAGCCAATCCATGATGCCGGAAAAATTCCATACAAATGCAGCAGCAAAGAACCCGCAACAATCATTAATGGTGTTCCAGTCACAAGCAGAACCATGACACCCATGATCATGCCGACCATTCCCGGGTCCTTCAACGTGCGCTCTGCAACCTGCAGGGTGTCGTCTGTTTTCTCAAAAAATGACATTCTGAGAATTTTGATTGGATAAATAAAAATCATCGAGGTAAGCACTAAAGCAATACCACTAAATCCAAGCACCAGGGTAGCCATACTCCACTGGCCATTGCCAACGCCAACTACGGGTAATGGAAACATGACTGTGTAAGTCACATGAAATCCAGATAATACGGCGAGGGTAAGCAACAATGCACCTACATTCATGAATATATAAAAAAGCGAAACAAACAGGTCATCGGCTCTTTTACCTAAACAGGCCCCCGCCCTGTGCAGACTCATGGCAACCATTAGCTGAAATGCAAATGGAAATGCCATAGCAGCGCCATGCAGTGTTATATTTTTATAATACCAGTTAGCCCCTAAATCAAGGAACTGGATTGCTGGCATGGATACACCCAAAACGGCGGCAATGGCAAACCAGACAAAGGCTGTCATTGCCATCAGCGCTGGCCATGCATTAACTGGATTTAGCTCATTATCCTCAACTTTAAACATGCCCCCAAAAAAAGGGACTTTCTCTATAATATTTATTGCAGCTGACATTTTATTCTCCCCGAACTATTAGTTATTTTAAAGTACAGTTAAAGTGTTTTTCATTGCGTGGTGCGCTATCCCGCAATACTCAAGGCAACGGACCGTGTATTCCCCTGGTTCCGTAAAGGTATGCACCACAGCACTCTCTGTACCTGCTCCAGGTACTAGCATCATCGTAAATAACTGACTGCCATCCGGGTGAAACAGGGCAAAACTATGCACAGTGTCTACACTTTTTGCCTGGAACCGAACTGTCTGACCGACCTTGTATTCCATTTCACTGAATTCAAAAGACCATGAACGAGCTGTAACGCTCACATTCTTCACATCCTGTGAGGTTGATGCATTAGCCTCTACTATCGTTGGCATGTATTCAATACTGGCAGCATTGAGTACGATAAAAGCAACCACTACAAAAGCTATCCAGCCATATCTGGAATAAGAATATTTTTCTGGATCGGTTTTGCTGGGCTCTGAATCCACAAATGCCTTTTTATTGACGACATGAAAAAAGACTAAAAGAAAAGGAATTTGGAACATCAATAGAGCTATGAATGCTCCCCAAGCGTTTGTATATAAAAATTCAATCATTTACCCCACCTTTTGTAATTATTTTAATAAACCTGATTTTTGTAACTTAATTTGGATGCCCTTGAAGCTATATAGGCATTTAACTGTGGCGAAAACTCATCATAAGGCTCCAGTCCCAGACCTCGTATTTGAGTTCGAACCTCCTCCAGTTCAGTTGAATCAGTTCCAGACTCAACAATTGAGGAAACAAATCCAGCGAACTGTATTGGTGGCCAGCCGTCATCTTTTGATAGCTCCAGGTGAATAAAATCAAGGCCATAAAAATGGTGACTCTCATCCTCTACACGACCAAACATATGGGTACCGCACTCACTACAGACATGACGTTGAATTGGCACGTTTTCATCAAGAATTTTGAGTTTGTCGGCATTTTTAATCACACTGAGCTTATCGCGCGGTACAACTGCTACCTGGGAAAACAAAGCACCCTCTGGCTTCCAGCACTGGGTACAGCCGCAGAGATGATTGTGTGCGGCCTGTGCAGTAATTTTTATAACCACCGGATTCTTTTCGCACTTGCAAGAAAGAGTCCCTCCCGGTTTTGGCCTGTTGTTGATATAACCCCAAATACTTCTTGTAACCGGGTTTGTTTTAATTCCCGCGTCAACTGCAGGATGAATCGATTTTTTCATAAATACCCCTGATCTTCTTTTATTTGATTTTGCCTTTAGCCTTGTCTTAGCAAGTAAAGCGGCCTATATAAATCTGTTTAAATCAACTATAGAATGAATGTTCATAATATTGTAATGAATATTCATTGCATTGTAAAATTATTGTATTTACATGAGTCCAGGGTTAACTCTGCTGTGTGCAAAAGATTGACTATTCAGGTTGATAATTGGGGTGTCTATGCGTGGAGCAATAAAAGTCCTTTCTGACAATTTAAACCCCTGAAACCCCAACCAGTACTAATACTTTTCCCTGTTTTTTACTGCTTTTGTTTACAAGATGTATAGGAATTCAGGGGGCAAGTGATATCTTTTGATTCCTTGCTAACAGCTTTGTCCTGGTTTAAGGCTAATTGGAAACATTTAATATTTTAGTGGTTCATATTTAATAGTAGGGTCTACTGATTTCAACGATCGGTATAAAGAAGTTAGGAAATACCAGCCTGATTTGAAACTTTCTGGTTAATGGCGCTAATTTATAGCGCATATTGATATTTATCATTTTTCAAACAATTTAATTCTGTAACTGTATATGTTGATATTATCTTTTATAAGATAGTACCGTTTTTATATTTTGATCAGGTATGTATCGCTATGAAAAAATCTCCATTTGACCTTGATGATGACAGCACTTACCAGAAATGGCGTGACTGGAAACTGGAAAATCGTGCGAAGGATGTAAGTGACTTTATTGTGGAGATCGATGATCCCCGCAAGCTAACTCAGGCCCAGCATGATGCCATTCTGGATCGCTGCAAAAAATACAACATGGCTGTTTATATTAGTAAATTAGGTGATATGGAGGGAACCGATATTCCCCGTGGTATTGGCAGTGCATTTGGCCTGGAGAACCTGGATTATAACCGGGGGGCTGAGTCTGACGCAGTCACAGCCCTTACTGTTCAGGATGATGCGTATCATGGCGCGTACATTCCATACACCAATAAAGAGATTCACTGGCACACAGACGGTTACTACAATCGTCTTGATTTGCAAAATCACGCTCTGCTTCTGCACTGTGTAAGACCGGCTATGAGTGGCGGTGAAAGTTCCGTTATCGATAACGAGCTAGTCTACATTCTGATGCGTGATGAGAATCCCGAGTATGTCCGCGCCCTGATGGCAGAGGATACTGTACTCTACCCCGAGAACGTTGTGGACGGAGTTGAACTTCGCCCCAATCGCATCGGTCCGGTCTGGATGGTTGCAGCTGATGGCCACCTCCACATGCGCTACACCATGCGTAAGAGAAATGTGGTTTGGAAAGATGATCCGATTATAAAGGACGCAGTATCCTGGCTGAAAAATCTACTCAATGGGGATTCTGAGCACATCTTTCGTGCAACCCTTCAATCGGGTTGGGGGCTAGTGAGTAACAACGTGCTACATGACAGAAGCGGCTTTGAGGATGATGAGGACCCCGCAAAAAAACGTCTGCTCTACCGTGCTCGCTACTTCGACCGCATTCATGGAATGTAACTCCATTTGTTCCGGATAGGGAAATCCGGGAGTATTTACCCTGACTTTTTAACAGAAAGTTAGTGTCATCAATAGAAATTTTCTGGTTAAGTTGTTTTATCAAAAATCAGTTAGTTTAGGTATTTCCAGGGCATAAAGATGAGCTGCCTCCTGTTAGGAGTCATTCAGAAATTATCAGACTCTGTTCACCATGATTTTCCCTTAATACCCTTACAACTGGTGGTATTTTAATGAGTCATAGGTATAATCATGAAAAATAACAACATAACTATAAAATCTAAGGGCATTGGTATGTATTTACAAGTTAAGGCTATTTCGGCCTTACTCATCTATTTAATTCTGGGCTTTTTTATTTCCGCCCCTGTCGTTGCTGAATCAGGCTCAAGTTCGTCTGTACATAAAGCATTTAAATCTATTCCCAGTAAAAAATGTAATAAATGTCATGATGATGAAGACGATACTACATGGGAATATGATGAAGGACCTTTAGCGGGTACTGAAAAAAATATCTATGTGCCTTCTGAAATTATTGAAAACAGTGTGCATGGCGAGCTAAATTGTAATGACTGTCACACCAATGTTTCTCTAAAAAGAAAGGAGCATGCTGAGTACACCCCCATCACAGTCAGTTGTATCCAGTGTCACAAGAAAAAAATAGAAGCGCAAAAAGATGACCCTGATCCAGAGTTGAAGCGGTTAAAGGTTGTTATGGAGCAAGTCGATAGCTATATGCATTCGGTGCATGCACAACCCAGTATAAAGGATCAGTCTAAAACCAATGCCAGCTGTTATGACTGTCATGAAGCTCATAATATTGGCACGCTTGGAAGTGAAGCCCGCGCTGAATACCGTCTTAAAAATCCTGAAGTCTGTGGACAATGTCATGAAGAGCAAAAACAGGCATATGTGAGTTCAATTCATGGTAAAGAAGTGCTGGAGAAGAAAAACAGCGAAGCAGCCGTTTGTTCTGATTGCCACACAGCGCATGATATTGCCGCAACAGAAGAAGGCAGCACAAAACTGAATATCACAAAAAATTGTGGAAGTTGTCATGAGAAATCACTGGAAACCTATCTGACGTCTTATCACGGTCAGGTCAGTCGCCTGGGTTATTCACACACTGCCAAGTGTTTCGATTGTCATGGTGGTCACGAAATCACCAAAATAGATGATCCCAGCTCTCAAATTCATAAAGATAATCGACTGGAAACCTGTAATAAATGTCATCAGGATGCCACCGAAGGTTTCCTCAGTTTTAATGCACATGGTGATGCCAATAACTTTGAGGATTATCCAATTATCTATGTTACTAGCAAATTCATGCAGGCATTAATTATTGGTGTATTCCTGTTCTTCTGGACCCACGTTATTTTATGGGGTTATCGAGAGCTTAGAGATCGTCAGCAGGGTAAGGGCTATGTGCCTCCGCTGACAGAGGATACGGTATATTTCCGTCGTTTCTCCAGAACATGGCGTGTACTGCATCTATTATTTGCGGTGAGCACCATGATACTGGCATTGTCAGGTTCGACCTTATTGTTCTCTCACACGGCCTGGGCACCCTTTATTATCGGCTTAATGGGCGGACCGGAAGTCGAGGCAATTATTCACCGGACAGCGGGTGTTACCTGGTTAAGTGTATTTGTCATTCACTTTGGTACAGCGATGTACAATATTGCAGCTAACTATAAATCATTCCGTTGGTTTGGCCCCACATCCATGGTTCCAAACTGGCAGGATCTACGAGATGTTATTGCCATGTTTAGCTGGTTCTTTGGCAAAAGTGAAAGACCAACTTTTGATCGTTGGTCCTATTGGCAGAAGTTTGATTACTGGGCTCCATTCTGGGGTGCTGGCATCATAGGCTTTAGCGGTATTATGTTATTTGCGCCCACGGTTACGGCCGCTATTTTGCCGGGCTATGTATTTAATATTGCGACCATTATTCACCAGGAAGAGGCATTACTCGCCACTATATTCCTGTTCACTGTGCATTTCTTTAATGCACATTTCAGGCCTGATAAATTCCCAATGAGTACCACTATATTTACCGGTTCGATACCACTGGATGAGTTTAAACATGAGCATGAGCTTGAGTATGAGCGTCTAAAAGCCAGTGGTGAGCTGGAGAAACATTTGGTGAAGAAACCATCAAGACTGGTTAGAACTGGTTCTAACATGCTGGGAATTTTACTAATTATGGCCGGACTGACACTGTTGACGCTGGTTATTATTGGTTACAGCAGTATGCATTAGGATATCGATGAGATATGAATATTTATTTGAAAAATTACTGGATGTGAAATTGTTGGATATAAAAATGAAATCCTTTTTTAACACTGTTGGCATGGTTTGTATGGCATTGGCTTTTAATGTTAATGCGGCCTCATTAGAAGATCTGGATGAAACTATCCAACAGGCAATAGCCGCTACACCCAATATTGAAAAAGGCAAAGAAATATATCGTAACTGTGCGTTATGTCATACGCCTGAAGGTTGGGGAACGCCTTCAGGGCATTACCCACAAATTGCAGGGCAGCATAAAAGTGTGATTATCAAGCAACTCGAGGATATTCAACTGGGTAACCGTGATAACCCGACTATGCGTCCTTTTACAGATCCGGTGATTGAGCTAGGAAGCCAGGCTGTCGCCGATGTTGCAGCCTACATCAGTCAGCTACCGATGACTCCAAAGAATGACATGGGTTATGGTTCAGAGTTAGATCGAGGAAAGACCCTGTACGATGATAACTGTAAGCAATGCCATAAAGCTAATGGTGAAGGAAAGCCTGAAAAATTTTATCCCAAAATTCAGGGGCAACATTATAACTATTTGAAACGACAACTACTCTGGATAAAAACAGGTAAGCGAAGAAATGCAGATATTAAAATGGTAAAGCAGATGCGTGATTTTAGCCTTCAGGATATTGATTTAGTCTCAGACTACGTATCCAGGTTAAGACCGGATAAATCATCGATGGCTAAAAGTATATTTTGGAAAAATCCTGATTTTAGATCGGGTTTCCGTGCAGCTCCAAGAAATTAATTTATAGTAAGGAAATAAGTATGTTACACGCAAAAAAAATAATATTATTTTTTATAGCACCCCTAATTGCAACTCTTTCGAGTGTTGTTATCGCTGATGTTGAACTGGACAAACAACTTCGAGAGGTAGCTGCAGGCGGCACAACCAATCAGCTGACAGGTCTAATAAGTAAAGGAGCCGGAGTAAATGCGCCGGGTAAATATGGCAAGCGCCCCATTATGTTTGCTGCGGAGTCTGGCAATATTAATATTATTGCAGTCCTGCTTTCTTATGGCGCTGAAGTTAATGCCAGAACAAGAAAGGGAGATACCGCCCTCACCATAGCCACAGAAAACAGTAATGAACAAATAACGGCACTACTGATAGAGTTTGGTGCAAATATTCATGACCGAACACGTACTGGCCTGGATTCATTAATGATTGCCTCTAAAAAAGGTAATGCATTGATTGTTAAACAGCTACTGCAATTTGGGGCTGATGCTCGCTCCTCTGATAGTTTAGGGAATACTGCTTTAATGCATGCAATAAAAGCAGGTCATACAGATGTTGTTAAAGCTTTGCTGGGTAGCAGTCAGGTTATGCCTTGCACGCCGAATAATATCGGTGTAACACCGCTTATGACCGCTATTATTAAAGGTAATAAAGATATTCTGGATATTGTTTTGCCGGGTATAAACTGCATCAACTTCCAGGATAACTTTGGAACCATAGCACTCCATTATGCAGCAGAAAATAATAATCTTGAGGTGGTTAAATACCTGATTGAGAATCAAGCATTGGTTAATCAGGAAGATTTAGATAATGAAACGCCTTTATTTTATGCGGTAAAAGCAGAGAATGAGGAAATTGTAAAATACCTATTAGCAAATAAAGCTGATAAATCACATAAAAATAGTTCGGATTTAACGCCCTTGCAGGTAGCATCCAAAAAGAATAACCAGGCTATCATGAGTTTATTAAAGTAACTAAAAAGGAATGCCTGATCTTTAGTCTAAACAAGGTTTTACAAAAAAACTTAAAAGTGTTTGTTAAAACCAGATTACTTCAGGCATTCATCTGACTCTTACTTACATTAATCAAGTTGAAAGCGGTTTCTTCAGAGAGCCAAGCGTAAACACAAACAGCGCGCACCAGATAAAAATGAATCCAATTAACTGATCGTTATCAAAGGATTCCTTGAGAATAAAAACGGCAATACAAAATTGCAGAGTAGGATTTATATACATCATAAATCCAATCGCACTTAAGCTCAGTTTTTTCGCAGCCGACGCAAAAAGTAATAACGGCATAGCAGTCACTATTCCACTCACCATTAACAGTAAAGTCAGATCACTACCGGCTACATAAAATATTGAATTATCAACCCAAAGCAGGTAACCCCAGTAACATAAAGCAAAAGGCAGCATGATACCGGTTTCTATGGCGAGCCCGGTTAAAGTATCTACATTTAGTTGCTTTCTGGCCAGACCGTATAAGCCAAAACTTACAGCCAGAGACAGTGAAATCCACGGCAGGTATCCTAATCTGACAATTAACCAGAGAATCCCAATACTCGCAAGAATGATAGCCAGCATTCTTGATAGATTAAGCTGCTCTTTTAAAAAAACTCGTGCAAGGAATACACTCACCAACGGGGTTAAAAAATATCCTAAACTGGATTCAAGCACACGCCCCTGAGCCACTGACCAAATATAAACCAGCCAGTTAACACTGACTAGCAGCGATGATATAGTCAATCCCTTTATTAAACCCGGTGTCTTTAATGCCTTAAATAAGCGCTGCTTCTGCGATGTTAGAATGATGATCAAACTCACAAAGACAAATGACCAGACAACACGATGCAGTAACACTTCTGTTGATGGAACATCTCGCAGCAGGTGAAAAAATAATGGGAAAACGCCCCACATGGCATAGGCAATGAAGCCAAAAATAAACCCCTGAGAGGCATTGCCGAAAGAGAACATGTGTAACGTATATGAGGGGTTATTTAAAAGAAGATTTTAGAATAAATTCTTCGAGTTTTTTATCGATGCCATAAATATGACCTTTAAGCCATTCTGAAAGAAATTCAGATAATGCCTGTCTAAAAAGCTCATCATAACTGGTAAATTCCTGCATCATGCTTTTCAGTTCTGCACGAAACTTGTCATGAGCTAGAATATGTTCCTCTGTACCAGGAAAATTTAGCTTAATCATATATTCTTCTTCCATTGAAAAGTGATTTTCAGCATATTCAAAGAGTTGATGAAAGACTCTGTCATCAACATCACGCACATTAATTTGATCAATGAGCTCAAATAGAACCTGATGCTGTTTTTACTGCCAGATGAGTTCGCTGGTTTTTTTCATTTAAACTAATAAGTTTTGCGGGTATTGTGAACTATATAGCACATGGCTGAACGTGATGAAATAAATATTATCGAATGATTTTATCAACCAACAGATAATTGATAAAATGAACTGACTACAATGAGTATCTTATTTTTATATTCTTTTAGTGTATTTTTTATCGACTCATGCATGGTCAGTTGAATCGAATGAGATAGATGAACTGCACGGCAGGATTGGAGTGAAGATCTATTCTAGCAGGCTAAACTGCAGCTTTTGCCTGTTCTAAAAATAGTTGCTCACTACCGGTATTTGATTCCGATAAATTGCTACAATCATTGCCTTAATTCCAGGCGATATAAAAATATGGCAATTCACAAGGTACTGCGCATGGGTGAGCCCGGCCTGTTGCAAATATCAAAACCAGTTTCAGACTTTAATACTGCTCAGCTTGATCAATTAATTGCAGATATGTGGGATACCATGCAGGCAGAAAATGGTGTCGGGCTGGCAGCACCTCAAATAGGCATTAACTTACGAGTAGTTATTTTTGGTTTTGACAATAACCCACGTTACCCTGATGCTTTGGATATTCCTACAACTGTTTTAATTAATCCTGAAATCAACATTATCAGTGATGAAACAGAAGAGTCCTGGGAAGGTTGTTTAAGTTTGCCGGGCATGCGTGCTCTCGTTCCACGATATAAAAACATACGTTACAGTGGGTGTGATGCAAATGGTTTGCCCTTTACTCGTGAAGTAACGGGTTTTCATGCCCGGGTTGTACAGCATGAATGTGACCATCTTGATGGAATTTTGTACCCACAAAGAATTACTAATTTGCAATCATTTGGCTTTAGAGAAGAGCTGGAAGAAAATGGCCTGATGACAGCACAATCCTGTGATGACTGAGCCTTATCGCTTTGTAGTTCTGGGCACAGGCGGTGATTTTACGTTTAAAGTTTTACAGACCCTGATTAAACAAAATATGCGACCAGTCGCATATATTCAGTCAGGCAATAAACCCCAACAGGATCAATCATCATTCGCAGACATAAAACTTGAAGTAAACAAACCGCAGAATGATTTACTGCAATTATTATCATCAAACAATATTCCAGTGTTCTATGGTTCAGAAATTGAATTATCTCATCAAATTAAATCATTAAAAGCAGAATTCCTGCTAGTTGCCTGTTGGCAAAAGTTACTCTCCAATGAGGTTTTGAATTCCGTTTCAAAAGCGGCATTAAATCTACACCCTTCATTGTTACCAAAATATCGGGGTGTTGACCCCATTGGAGAACAGTTATTAGCCAAAGATTATAATTTTGGAATAAGCCTGCACCTATTGAATGAACATTTTGACAAGGGGGATATAGTGCTACAGAAACCTCTTAACATAAAAACTCCTTACCTTCGGCATGGGATAAACAACCTAAGTGCAGAAACTGGAGCTTACTTATTTATCGAAGCCTTAAAGCTAAATTCAACGACAGAATGGGTATTAACAAAACAGAAAAAATAGACTGAAAGTTATATATTGTAGGGTGTGCCATGCGCACCCTACTCCTATCTGCAACCAATTATCCCTTCAGCTAAATTAAAAATTTAGTTTATATTTCAGCCTTCATTCGCTGCCGATACTTATGCAATATATCTTCTGTATATCCATTCGCTACCTTTGTTCCCTGTAATACAAGATTAAGCGCAGCTTCAAATGCTAAACCATTAAACTGAGGAGCCATGTTGACATATCCTGGTACGGTCTCATTTTGTTGATCGACGATTACAGCCATCCGTTTAAATGTTTCAGTTAACTGCAACTTATTAAATAGGCCATGTCTTAACCAGTTAGCCAGTAATTGACTTGAAATTCTTAACGTCGCCCGATCTTCCATCAATTCGGTATGATTTATATCCGGTACTTTTGAGCAACCTATACCCATATCAATCCACTTCACCACATAGCCTAAAATACCCTGTACATTATTATCGAGTTCCAGTTGAATTTCTTCTTTGGTTAACTGTCTTGTTGGGGGTAATAAAGGAATCAATAAAATTTCATCCACACTGGCTCTTTTTCTGTTTTTAAACACTTGTTGCTGTTTTCTAACATTAATTTTATGATAATGCAGAGCATGAATAGTGGCTGCTGTGGGAGAAGGTACCCATGCACAGTTAGCTCCAGATTGTGGATGAGATATTTTTGATTTATACATATCTAACAGATTTTCGGGTTCTGCCCACATGCCTTTTCCTATTTGAGCTATACCATCCAGTCCACATAATAATCCTGTATCAACATTCCAGTCTTCATAAGCAGTAATCCAGCGGGCAGTTTTAATCTCGGCTTTTGGAAGCATAGCCCCTGCTTCCATGCTGGTATGAATTTCATCTCCCGTACGATCCAGAAAACCAGTATTAATAAAAATAACACGATGTTTTGCCTGACGAATGCATTCTTTTAAATTAACCGTTGTCCTCCTTTCCTCATCCATGATGCCAATTTTAATGGTATTTTCAGCTAGCCCGTAAGCTTTCTCAATATCAGTAAATACCTTGCAGCTAAAAGCAACTTCATCTGGCCCGTGTAATTTTGGCTTAACGATATAAATACTGTCTTGCCGGCTGTTCTTAATTTTTCTATTGGGCAGTAGGTCATGCATTGAAGTCAAAACCGTTATCAGTGCATCAACCAGTCCCTCTGCCACCTTTTCATTCTGATCAGTTAATACCAGTTCTGAAAACATATGCAAACCGGTATTTCGTATTAACATCAGGCTACGACCGGGCAACTTAAAATCTTCTCCCTTTCGATCGGTATATGCTCGGTCATCATTTAAAACACGGGTAACTCTCTTCCCTGCTTTCTCCAGGTCAAATCGAATACTTCCCTTAATAAGCTCAAACCAGTTGTTATAAACTTGCATTTTATCTTCGATATCTACAGCGGAAACCGAGTCTTCACAATCTATAATTGTACTTACAGCAGCTTCTAAAATTATATCTTTTATACAGCCCTGTTGATTTAGTTGAAGTTCAAAATATAGATCATTATGGATAAATAAAAGCACCTGATTTTCATTCTGAGAATAACCACAAAACTGCTCAATATATTTTAGAGAGGTTATAGTGCCATCATTTAATACTACAGTTACTAACTTGCTTTCACCTTGTTCAGATAATTGATATTGTTTGACTGTAGAATGTGAACCTTCCAGTAAAGGTAATGCTTCATCAAGCCATTGATTACAAGACTCATGAACACGTTCACCTCTCTTTTCGTTGTAAGAATTTGATCTGGCTATTTCACCTTCATCCGTTATCATATCGCTACCATATAGGGCATTAAACAAACTACCCCAACGTGCATTTGCAGCATTGATGACAAAACGAGGTTTATTGATGGGTACAACAAGTTGCGGAGCTGCTATTGAAGAAATTTCGTTATCTACATTTTCAACTGAAATTTTAAAATTTTCACCTTCTTCAAGCAGGTATCCAATATCAGTTAAAAACTGTTTATGTGCTAAATAACTATTCTCATCATAAGTATGTTTATGAAACCATTCATCAATTTGTGCCTGTAAATTATCACGTTTTGTTAATAACTCATTATTTTTTGAATTGTGCAGCAATAGGATAGATTCAAATTTTTCCCAGTACTCAGTACTATCAAGAGCTAAGCCGGGTAACACAATATTATTAACAAAGTCGACAAGCTGTTGAGCAACTTTATACTGTTTTAAATGAAGGTATTTCATTCTCGCTGTCACCCACCGATTTAACTTAAAAAATGTAGATACTTCTTAACTTATAATTATATATTCGTCATTTATCAGCTCAACTCGATTCACATTATCACCACAAATGTTGCACCACAACTCAAGCAGATGTTTAATACAGGTTAATATTTCAATACACATTATCAAACTATTCAGGGTCTCTTTCATGTCGGGAAATATCGTCATTACTCATGCCACACGAACTGCCATTGGGTCTTTCGGAGGTGCGCTTTCTACAACTCCAGCACAGGAACTGGGCGCCATTGTGATCAAATCTTTACTGGATAAATCTAAGGTTAATCCACAGCTAATTGATGAAGTTATTATGGGGCAGGTATTAACTGCCGGTTCGGGTCAAAATCCGGCACGTCAGGCTGCTTTACAGGCTGGTATTGCAGAAACAACCTCTGCGATGACTATTAACAAAGTCTGTGGTAGTGGCTTAAAAGCAGTTCAACTGGCTTTCCAGGCTATCAGTTGCGGTGATGCAGAAATTATCATTGCCGGAGGTCAGGAAAATATGAGTCTTGCTTCTCACGTGCTTCCTAAGTCCCGTACTGGAAAAATGATGGGGAACTGGGAACTGCAGGACAGTATGATAGTAGATGGCCTGTGGTGTGCCATGAATGATTACCATATGGGCGTTACTGCTGAGAACATTGCCAGTCAATTCAATATTTCCCGTGAACAGCAAGATGATTTTTCGGCTACCTCACAACAAAAAACGGAAGCCGCACAGAATGCAGGCTATTTTACTGATGAGATTACTCCAGTAGAAATTCCTCAACGTAAAGGAGACCCTATCATTTTCAACACCGATGAGTTTCCACGTTCAGGTACAACGGCTGAAAAATTATCCGGCTTACGCCCTGCATTTAAAAAAGATGGCAGCGTGACAGCAGGCAATGCTTCAGGCATTAATGATGGTGCTGCCGCAGTGCTGGTAATGAGTGAGTCGAAAGCACATGAGTTAGGTCTCAAGCCAATTGCTCGAATAGTCTCCTTTGCCAGTGCAGGAGTTGATCCGGCAATCATGGGAACAGGGCCAATACCGGCCACCCAGAAATGTCTTAAAAAGGCGGGTTGGGATATTAATGATCTTGATTTAATAGAATCAAATGAAGCCTTTGCTGCTCAGGCACTATCAGTCAATCAGTCACTAAACTGGGATACAGAAAAAGTAAATACCAGCGGTGGAGCAATATCTTTAGGCCATCCCATCGGAGCCTCTGGTGCGCGCATTTTGGTCACTTTGTTACACGGTATGCAAAGACAATCTGCTGCAAAAGGTTTGGCGACTTTATGTATTGGTGGCGGGCAGGGTGTCGCTATGGCTGTTGAACGAGTAGGATAAATTATATGAAAAAACATATCGCATTAATCACCGGTGGAACTGGTGGTATTGGAACGGCCATTTGCAAAGAACTGGCTAGTCAAGACATCATCGTAGTCGCCAATTATTTTCCTGCTGAAAAGCCTCAGGCAGAAAATTGGCTAATAGAAGTGAGGAATCAATATCCAAATATATTTATAGCAGCAGCTGATGTGACTGATTATGATAGTTGTCATGACATGCTGGAGTCTGTAAAAACTGATGTTGGCCCGATTGATATTTTAGTTAACTGCGCAGGTATTACCCGTGATAAAACCCTAAAGAGCATGACTCCAGACCAGTGGAATTCTGTCATCAATACTAACCTCAACAGTGCCTATAACGTAACTCAGCAACTTATACAGGAAATGATGGAAAGAGGATTTGGTCGAGTGATCAATATTTCATCGGTAAATGGTCAGAAAGGCCAGTTTGGCCAGGCTAATTATTCAGCTGCAAAAGCAGGTTTACATGGTTTTACCATGGCGGTGGCACAGGAATGTGCTAGTAAAGGTGTCACAGTAAATACAGTTTCACCTGGGTACATCGAAACAGCCATGACGAGAGAATTACCTGAGCAGGTTCTAACATCAATTGTGAACAGTGTTCCACTTAAACGCATGGGAACAGCACAGGAAGTTGCCTATGCCGTTGCCTGGTTAGCCGAAGAAAAAAATGCCTATATTACCGGTGCCAATATTCCAGTTAATGGTGGAATGTATATGTCATCGTAAAATATCACCTAGTGAACTTTATAACCAGAATGGCAGGCGACACATTGTTGCATAACTTCTGATAAAGCTGAAAATGCCTTGTTTAAGCCTCCATCTAATTCAGCATCTTTGGCTGCTGTTGCAAAGCGGCTTGCTGCCCGATGCATATTTGTTCCAATGGCACCCATCTCTTTAGGCATGAACTTGCCCATATGCGAGGCTCCATGGAGATTTAAAGAGGACATGCCTAAGCGGTTCTCGGCTACTTCAGCAGCTTTATCATAATTCTGATTCGCTAAAAATCGGGTTATTTCTTCGAGGGCGAGAAGATGATCACGCATATTACTCAGCATATGTTCTCGCATCATATCTGGCAGCTCAACCTTTACACGGCTATCATCAGCAAAAACAGGTTGAGATAAAAGAGAAAAAATAACTACAAACAATAATCTTTTTAGCATAAGTGGACTTCCTGAGTTGATAGGTAATTTGTAGGATACTATTGAAAAAACATCATTACTACATTGTTTGCGATAGATTACTTTTGACGGAGTTTATTCAAAGGAAGCTGTGCTGCATTTACGAGAGTAAAGTACCCTTGTGCTTTCGACAATAACAGGTCTACCCAAACTTGAACCGAAACCGCCCCTTCAGGAATGAATTTCAACTTTGGAACCACTCTTATATGAATATCTTCGGCACTTGCTCTGGAAAGAAACTTTTGTAGGTTTCTAAATTTGACCTTTGATACTTCAGAAAGGCGCAAAGTATATGCAGTTACCAGCTCAGATTTTTCTAAGAAGCCTCTAGACTGGCTGATAACTTTTTCATAGTCCTGATCAAGTTCAAATATTCCCTGGTGCTTACCAGCGGCAGATTTTATATCAATACCTAACCAGCTTTTGTCTGAATTTAGCTTGAAGCCTTGAGGTAACATAATCTTTACTCGAAGCTCATCTTCATTAAGTTTAATAAAATCCTGAGTATCAAAAGTGCTCATTTTGACCATTGTTGATAAAGGTACTGATGCGCAACTGTGAAGAGTAAGAAGTAAAAATAAAAGTAATATTCTATTCATAGTGTGATCAAAATATTTTTTAGTCTCATAAAATTAATAACCTTCTAATTTATCCAGTAATCAATTTCCTGCAATTTTAAAAAGTCTTCTGCCCTGTCGCCCTGTAACATTGCCAGGGTTGATAACATGCCGGCCTCAATACAGGTTGGGGCTGTAATACTTACGGTATGTGGAGCGCCTATAACAGGCCAACCTGTTTTAGGGTTTAGTACATGACTGTATCGAATACCTTCTTTTAATAAATAACGATGTGCATCACCACTGGTCGCAATTGCACCTTTGCGTAGTTGAAATAATGCCACAGAATGCTCTTTGCCAGTTATTAATCTGCCCACCGACCAGAACCCATTATTCTGTCTTGGACCTGTGGTTGCCAGATCACCGCCAAAGTTTATGAGTACACTGTCCCGTGTCATTTCTTTAGCTACCAACACACATCGGTCTACCGCATATTCTTTGCCCACACCACCAAGATCAATTTCCATATCAGCTTGCATTGTAAGCTGTTGGTCTTTCCAGATAACTTTACTCCATCCAACCGTCTTTAATATTTTTTTTACCTCAACTGGCTCTGGTATATTATCACTACCATCAAACTTCCAGACCTTTCTTAACACCCCGGATGTTATATCAAACAGTCCCTCACTAAGCTGGTATAGATTATCGGAGAAATCAATTAGCCTGGCAGTTTCAGAATCAATTGAAATTGTTTTTCCGTCAGCGTTATTTATTGTGAAAATAATATTATTATCACGATAACGACTAAATTTATGTTCAATACGTCTTGCTTCTTCTACCACGGCTTTGAATATTTTTTCTGCTAAAGCCTTATTTTCAACTTCCATCAGTACTTCACAGGGGCTTGCCATGGCTTCAAAGCTACCGCACCAGCAATCCTGTTCTTTTTTGAGTTGAATATCAGTCATAAAAAAGGCCTCTACACAGAGGCCTTACTTTACTATTAAAAGATTGACTCATCTATTACCAGACAAAAGAATAATTCACCTGCACGATAACCGCATCTAAATCGGGTGTTTCTTCGCCTGCTGGCACATTATCATCGGTCACTGTCTGGCTGATAATTTCAGCACGCATCGACAATTCACTGTTATCACCTATTGGCATTCCATATTTCACTCCCAAAGTTAGTGTCTCTGATTCTGCGAGGCGGTAATCATTACTGGCATAATCAACCAGAACTTCTCCAGTGACCTGATCAACCTCTGAGCCAAGCTCAAGGTTATGTATATGAAATTCAGCAGCTGATTGCATGTAATAACGAAAATGCGGCTGTAAATAACTGTTTGCCATCTGGTAGCGATATTTGAAATCGAAGGTGTGTGAATTAATGTCCCAGTCATCCCAATAGTAACGATATGAAAAGTTAATCACATCCTCTTCAAGATGACGCACAACCTTAAAGTACAGGTTATTTTTCTGGCGTGAATCAGGTCGTTTCTCATAAACATACGGTAGGTTTCCAGTAACTCCGGTATCAAAAATACCTCCGGTAGCAGGCAACCCGGTGACCGGGTCGATAACGGTTACAATTTTAAACGGATCATTCTGGTAACCATCTGTAATGCCCAATGAATAATTCAACTGAACAATTGTTTTACGATCCACTACCTGAGTAATGCCGACCAGGAAGTCGGTGATAACTTTAGTGTCATTATCGCCTTCACGATTTTGAGAAAAGCCTTCTCTCATCATTGGCATTAGCTCAGAAGGGATATCACCAACAGGATTTATAGTGTCACTGTTAAAGGCAAAACCCGTGGTAAGAGTCGTATTTCTATTATTAAAATCCTTAGCGTAACTTGCACTGATTCCCAGCGAGGTATAATCAAACTCCTTAGAAAAATTAGCTCCAAGAGTCAGTTTGGATAACCGATCCAGCTCCATTGTCCAGTCAGCACCCAATGCGACCCGGGTATCACGAAAAGTATCATCCAGTGGAGTATCACCGGCTTTAGTCGTGTAACTGCCTTTACCCGATGGAGTGGTAAAAGTCTGAGCGACTGAAGATGCATGCGCACCATTTGGAGAAGCTCCTGTTAAGGCATCAACAACAAGTCTTAAATCAATTCGATCCCCATCTTCAAGATCACGCCCTGCATAGATTGCAGGTTCGAATGCACTTACCCTGCCATCACCTTCACTGTATAAAAGTACTGCTGTATCGACATCCCATTCATTGTCCTCTGCTTGAACTGTCGGGCTTGTTACCTGTAATAATGCACAGGCCGCCAGACTCATCTGGCCTTTAATGTTCTTTAATTGCATCCGCAGCCGCCTCCACCAACACCCTGGCCACCTGAAGAGGCTTCTTTACTGAAATAAATATGCTCATCATAAAAATTATCCAGATAATCAGCATTCAATCTCATGGATTTCTTTGCTAACAGATCGCGCTCCCAGGGCTCAACACCCATTGTAGAGCAACCTGTGCCTGTAATTACCATCACTAGAAATATACCAAAATTTCGCATATTGATCACCACTACTTATTGTTTGAGTAATTGTTGAATTGCCTGTTCCATTATTGGCTTATCTTTTTCACGAAAACCAATATGTGAAGCGTATAACTTTCCATCACGGCCAATAAGATAACTGCCTGGCATGCCGCGTAATTTATACGCTTTTGCTGAATCACCTTGCTGATCGAAAGCAATAGTGAAATTTGTTTCAACTTTTTTCAGAAAAGCATCTGCCTTCGTTTTGTCTTTATCCAGATTAATTGCAACAATTTCCAGCCCCTTATCTTTATAAGCCGCCATCATTTCATTCATCCAGGGGAAAGATTTTCTGCAGGGTAAACACCAGGAAGCCCAAAAATCCAGATATACAACTTTACCGCGAAAATTGGCGAGTTCTACCTCACCCAGTAATGCTGGAAGCTTAAAGGCAGGGGCATCAGATACGTCCGCAACTACCATATTGCTGAACATAAGGACTGTAATAAAACAGATCATCTGTACAAATTTCATGCAATTTTCCATTCTGATTTATTCATAAATACAGCTTAGGCATCCAGACTTAAACAAACCTTAACAATTTGAATGCCAACTAATAGTTAAGAAAGCCTTAAGCATGGCAAGCGTAAATTAAATTGCTTGTTTTGAAATGTATTGCGAGGCAACCTATTACCCTAGATAAATCAGTTGAATTACGAAAGTATGCACAAGTTCTTGATTCGTCTAGCTATATGAAAAAAGTACTCATCACCAATAAGGTGGCAGAAAAATGCTCCATGCATTTTCTGCATATACGCCATCCATGGCGAAAACCACATATTTTTTCATTACGCTAGCCAAACCAATAACTTGCACATCTTTTTCGTATTTAACTGATTTTTCTAGGATACCCTTGAAAAGGCAGGAATAATAAGTGCGAATATTATTAGTTGAAGATGATGCATTGCTTGGTGAAGGCCTGTATGCCGGATTACAGCGTGAAAATTATTCACTGGACTGGATTAAGAATGGTGAAACTGCACTTATTGCGATGCAGGAAACGGCCTATGACGTGGTCATTCTGGATATAGGATTGCCAAAAATGAGTGGACTTGAGGTATTAAGAAAGGCTCGAAATGAAGGTAATAAGCTACCAGTTCTTATTTTAACCGCACGTGATGCTGTATCAGATCGGGTTGACGGTCTGGATGCAGGAGCCGATGATTACCTGGTAAAACCCTTTGAATTTACAGAATTATGTGCACGACTACGAGCCTTAGCTCGCCGCTCTCGCGGTTTAAGCGAACAGCTAATCTGTTATAAAAATATCCAGATAGACCCTGCCGCTCACAGCGTAAAATTGGATAACCAAAATGTTGAGTTATCCAGACGAGAGTTTTCGTTACTCGAAGAAATGCTATCTAATGTAGGTCGAGTTCTTTCTAAAGCCCATCTTGAAGAAAAACTATATAGCTGGGGAGATGAAATCGGCAGCAATACTATCGAAGTGCATATTCACCATCTGCGAAAAAAGTTTGGCAGTGAATTAATAAAAACAGTGCGCGGTGTAGGTTACATTATCGCCAAAGAGTTATAAGTAGAATGTCTATCCGCTATCACTTAATGTTGCGATTATTCCTGGTTTCGCTTGTGCTGGTGGGCGGAGGTGCAATCATTGGCTATAAGGATCTTCAGCATGAGTCCAGAGAATTATTCGATGCTCAGCTTGCTCGATCTGCCCGCTTAATTCTTAGCATGACTCAAGCGGATATTGATCAAAACAATTTTTCCAGTGTCCAGCAGTTCTTAAATCAGAATCAGTTACAAACTCCAGTTGATAACTACAATACTGAAAAAAATGAAGGTTTCGAAGAACTAAGTTCCGGGCATATGTATGAAACTAAACTTGGCTTCCAGATATGGGATAATCTCGGGAACCTCCTGCTCAAATCACCCAATGTTCCACTAACACCTATTACTCAGAATAAAAATGGTTTTAGTAATAATAGTTTTCTACAGCATGATTGGCGCATTTTCAGCTTGACCAGTCTGGACTCTCGTTACCGTTGTATTGCTGCCGAGCGAATAGATGTGCGAAATGATTTGATAGGAAAAATAAGCTCCAACCTGTCATTTTTATTTATCATTTTAATTCCTGTTTTGTCCATTACCATGTGGTTCGCAATTAGTCAGGGATTGTCACCGCTGCAAAAACTTGCTTCTCAGATAAATCGTTTAGGTGCGGAAAAACTAGATGCAGTTTCCGAAGATAATGCTCCAAGCGAAATTAAAACTATTACCGGAGCCCTCAACCAGTTACTTTCAAAATTACGTAAAGCACTGGCACGAGAAAAAAGAATTACCTCCGATGCAGCCCACGAGCTTAGAACTCCACTTGCCGCTGTTAAAATTCACGCAGAGCTCGCTAAAACAGCCACCAATAAGGAAGACCGCATTGACTCCATTAATCATGTGTTACTGGGTATAGATCGTACCACCCATCTGGTTGATCAAATATTGGCTTTGGCCAGGCTCGAACCCGATAATTTTAGTGACAAATTACAACCGGTAAATCTGACCAATCTGGTTATTGATGAAGTCGCCCTGTTAGCCCCTCTGGCACATACCAGGAATGTAGAAATTTCCGTCTGTAAAAGTGAAGCTTTAATAATCATTGCTGAAGATACAGCATTGAGACTGCTCGTCAGGAATCTGCTCAACAATGCTGTTTCCTATACCCATAATAATGGAGAGGTTGAAATATTTATTGAAACAATCGAAGATAAAGCCTGTCTTATCATTCAGGATAATGGTCCTGGAATTCCAGCTGAAGACAGGGAGCGAGTATTACAAAGATTTTATCGTCTAAAAAATCATCAGACACCCGGCTGTGGTATTGGTTTATCCATTGTTATGTCAGTTGTGGAAATGCTAAATGCAAATTTTAAAATGGAAGATTCAAGCTCTGAAACCGGACTAAAAGTAACTGTTTGTTTTGCAACTAAATAATTGGAGAATAAAATGAAAGTCTATGGTGATAGTCAGTCTGGTAATTGTTATAAAATTAAACTTCTGCTTTCATTATTAGACCTCAACCATGAATGGATTCATGTGGATATACTCACTGGTGGAACAAAATCAGAATCATTTTTATTAAAAAATCCTAATGGTCAAATTCCGCTACTTGAACTGGATGATGGACGCTTCATTAGTGAATCAAATGCAATTATGAATTACCTTGCTAGTGGTAGTTTTTATCTTCCTGATGATAATTTTGAAAGAGCAAAAGTTTTGCAATGGCAGTTTTTTGAGCAATATAGCCATGAGCCTTATATTGCTGTGGCACGTTATATTGCTAAATACCTTGGTTTACCTGAAAATCGAAAAGCTGAATTTGAATCAAAACAGGAAGGCGGTCACAAGGCATTAAAAGTTATGGAGTCTCAACTGGAAAAAACACCTTATCTGGTAGGTGAAAACCTAACCATTGCCGATATTTCACTGTATGGCTATACCCATGTGGCACATGAAGGGGGATTTGATCTCTCGCAATATTCGTCTATTCAGAACTGGTTAAATAGAATTCGCCAGCATCCTCAATATGTTGGTATGGAATAGCCGAAAAATCTATACATTCCTGGTTAGATGGTGCGCCTGGCGCACCCTACCTGTTTGACTTAGTATTCTGTAAAAGGATAGGTTTATCGGTAGATAACCATATTATAACTACTATTTGAATTTACATTTCACTAATAGTTTTGCCGAACTCTTCAACCTGAGTCCAGTCAGTAAAATCAATATTAGTATTGGGATCAGTTGGACCGTGGGTTATGTGCATAATTAGCCGGATTACAAAACGATCCCAGAAGCTGTATTTTTGATAATCAATCTTTCCTGCAAAAACAGCCAGGTTTTTAGGCTTCCAGGATATTTGTTTGAGAAATCTCCTGAGATACGGATTTGTATCGGGTGTATTTTTCTCTGGCTTTCTGGCAACAACGTTCACCGAGAAAAATGCATTTGGCCTGCTATCTAATGTATGCAAATTATTCTTGATGAATTGATATATTTTCGGATGATGTTTGCCATAACGAATACTTGCTCCAATAATTATCTTATCAAACGTATTTAAATTGATAGTGCTTTCATCATCTACTGAGAGTAGTGTCACTTGAAGGTGATCTTTTTCAATAATCTGCTGTAATCGTTGGCATATCTCCCTGGTATGGCCGTCAGTTGTTGAATAAAGAATTAGAGTTTTAACCATTGGTTTTAGTTTAATTTACTTTCCAGATACTAAACTGAAGGTTATAGCGACCCATTGCAAGTACATCCGTAAGCAATTTTGATATAAATCAATATCGCCAAAAGAGACATGAGAATATACTATTCATATGACTTTCACGGAATGGACTGTCTGGCCCGACATATAAAATAGAGAGGCGCTTATTATGTTTGAATCTTTAACACACTGGTTTGAATCACTAGGAAAAGAAAGCAAGCTTTTTAACGACCCGGAAGACGAGGTTCTTCATGGTGCTCTTGCTTCGGTGCTTTATCACATCATTAGTGCTGATAAACATGTTATCGAAAAAGAGAAACACAAGTTTTCCAGTATTCTAAAACAGGAATTTGATCTGGACGATGATCAGGTAGATCACCTATACCTTGCTGCAAAATCTTCAACTTCAGATCCTCATAGTGATCTGGAAACGGTTAATCAGCACTTAAAGAAAAATCCGCAACTACGTATGAATTTCATGAAAAAACTCAATCAGTTAATAGATCTTGATGGTGTTCAGGATAGTGAGCTGGATATTTTCTATGAAGCATTGAATCTGGTATTTCCTGACTTAAAGCGTTAGTTGAAAATGGAGCACCTGACTTTAGTAAAGGTGCGCCATGCACTCTGCAAAATACCAGCCAATGTTACACTTTTAATGAGTTTCTAAATCTTAAGGAACCTCTGATCAATTCATGAACTCATATCTTACTCTCAGAAAAGCCAGCTTCTACGCTGCGAATCTTCGCGATAGCACACTATTACGAAGATTCGAAGCCTTAAATCTGACTTTTCTGAGTACAACCTGTTTCGTCCTGAATTAATCAGAGACTCCCTAAACAATTTACCATTGCCAGGGCATCTTCAAATATTAGCTTTGTATGGTGCATTCGAATTTTACCCTGCTGGTATAAGTCCATAAATTCTTCTCTGGAAAAATAACGGCACTCTTTAATTTCTTCTTTGAACTGAGGATCTATCTGCTGATTTTCTGTGGGTTTTGCCAGCCATACATGTCGTGCAACAAATTCACCATCATTAAATCGACCAACATAGGTGTCCATATAAGATACTAAAGAAACATCCAGACCTGTTTCTTCTTTTGTTTCACGCAGGGCTGCAACCTCAAGCGACTCATTCTCCTCAACACTTCCAGAAGGAATGTGCCACAAACCTGCTTTACCGGGTAATTTTTCATGTACTAAAAGTATCTGGCATTGATTATTAATAATTGCAACGCCAGCAGCTTTTGCCTTAATCGGAATATGGTGTTTCTCATCATACTGCATAAATATAACTAACGGGTTAAATTGGATTTAGCTAAAAACTAATCCTGAATTTCCTTCCACTCATTTCCAGCATCTACTTCATGACAGGGGATATCTGTCACCGGGTTTTTCATCGTGACCAGTTCTTCTGCACTGCCCGGGTGAATAGCTACCGTGTTATCAAAATCAGCCTTGGTAGCCCCCATTTTTACCGCGACTGCAAAACCCTGCATCATTTCATCAGCACTGTCTCCGATGATGTGGATACCCACTACTTTTTCATCTTTATCGGCGCACACCAGTTTTAAAGCAGTTGTGGTGCCGTGATCAGACAGTGCATAACGCATCGGAGTGAAATCACTTTGGTAGATAGTGCAGCAGCAGTACTTTTCCAGAGCCTGTTGCTCAGTTAAACCAATGGTTGCAATGGGAGGATGGGAAAAAACAACGCTGGGGATATTTTCATAGTCCATCTTTATGTCTGGTTTATTATTGAATAACCTTTCAGCAAGTCTGCGCCCTGCAGCGATGGCAACCGGTGTGAGTTGAGGACGACCAGTAATATCACCAATAGCATAAATGCCGTTAACACTGGTATTTTCAAATTCATCGACATCGATGATGCCATTTTTCTGAACATTGATATCTGTCGAATCCAGATTCAAGTTTCGTGTATTGGCATAGCGTCCAACCGCCCAGATGACTTCATCAAAATGCTGAAGATCTCCATTCGGGCTATTCACCACAAGACCCTGATCATTGCTAGAAAGTCCTGTCACCTGATAGTCAGTGTGTACATCGATGCCTTGCTTGATCATTTCCTTGTGCAGGATATCGCTGATCATCGGATCAAACAGGTTCAGGATTCGATCGTCCAGAGTCACAATGGTTACTTCTGAGCTAAGAGCACGTAAAACGCCTGATAATTCAACGCCAATATAACCTCCGCCAATAACAGCGACTCGTTTAGGCTGTTGCTGTAGTTGAAAAAAGCCGTCAGAAGTAATACCCAGTTCAGCACCTGGAACAGGAGGCACAATTGGTGCACCGCCTGTAGCAATAACAATATGTTCGGCCGAATAGTGTTTGCCGTTGGCTTCCACCGTTTTGTTATCGATGAATCGACCAAAGCCATCGATATGAGTAATTTTCAGGTCATTAACATAACCATCCCAGAAATTATTGATATTGGCTATATAGCTTTCCCTGCCAGTAACCAGTTTATTCCAGTCAACTTCACCTCGCTTAACTGAAATACCAAAATCAGCGGCATCATCAACAGCATGAGCCAGGTTAGCGGCATACCACATAACTTTTTTGGGCACACAACCATTATTAACGCAGGTACCACCGAGTTTAGAGTTTTCGATGATGCCAACTTTCTTGCCGAATTCGGCTGCTTTTTCTGCAACAGCCAGTCCACCGCTGCCACCACCAATCACTAATAAATCAAAAGTAGAGTCATTCATTTGTGTTATCCAGGTCAATAGCCCCGACTGTTCAGGTCAGGGCTTTAGGTTTTCCAGTGTACTAAAGCTATGCTGCAATGCCAGTTTTAACATCCAGATATTGTTCCAGATCATCAGATCCACCAATACGAACACCATCGATAAAAATCTGAGGAACTGTAGTTTCACCTGAAATGGCACGGATAGTAGATTCATTAAAATCTTCATTCAAAACAAGCTCATCGAATTCCATTCCTGCATCCAAAAGCATTCCTTTAGCTTTGACACAAAATGGACAGCCGTTACGGGTAAATACGGTTACATTTTTAGGTGCTTCAGCCTTTGGGTTGATGTATTCAAGCATCGTGTCGGCATCGGAAACTTCAAAAGGATCACCCGGTAAATCAGGTTCTATAAACATTTTTTCGACCACACCATCTTTTACCAGCATAGAATATCGCCACGATCTGTCACCAAAACCCAGGTCATTTTTAGCCATTAACATTCCCATTCCGCGAGTAAAATCAGTATTTCCATCTGCCAGGAAAGTAATATTGTCAGCCTTTTGTTCCGCCTTCCACTGGTTCATTACAAAAGTATCGTTAACCGATACACAAACAACTTCATCCACTCCGTTTTGCTTGAATGTATTGGCCAGCTGATTGTAACGAGGCACATGTGTTGATGAGCAGGTTGGAGTAAATGCTCCGGGTAATGAAAAAACAATAACTGTTTTTCCTTTGAAAATATCATCGCTACTGATGCTGACCCATTCATGATCCTGACGAGTAGGGAATGATACTTGAGGGACGTTCTGGCCTTCGTGATTTTCTAACATAAGATGCTCCAATTGAGTGTTTAATTAAAAGATGGGAGTATTATGCTGAACCGTAGATGATGATTGAAATCGTTTGATTCTATATTTACGATAGGCCTGGCCTATCATGATCTATTGGTAGGGTGCGCCGCGCGCACCAATGAATTTCGGTACCAACATCATTGGTGCGCACGGCGCACCCTACGCAGATTATTTGTTTTACAGCAGCAAACCTTCTTTAATCGGGTGAAAAATGCTAGCTGATTCAATAAGTGAATTAGCGGTCAATGCCTGCACCCCATACACCTCTGTTTTAACTGAATAATCTTCATTAATTTTTTGTAGCAGCAAATCAAAGTCACCATCACCTGACAGTAATATTACGGTATCAACTTGCGGTGCGATTTGCATAACGTCGATGGTAATTCCTACATCCCAGTCTCCTTTTGCCGAGCCATCACTACGCTGGATATAAGGTTTAAGTTTGACATTAAAGCCAATATGCTTAAGGGCTTCCTGAAACTTTTGTTGCTGGTTATCACCACGATTTATGGCATATGCATTAGCGCTGACAATGATTCCTTTGGTTTTTAATGTATCCCACAGTTTTCGATAATTAAACTGGCGTCCATAGGTATGGCGAGTGGTGTAATAGATATTCTGTACATCGACAAATATTGCCATTTTATTCATGGTTTAATTTCACCGTTAAATAACCCTGGAAAAAGGCTGGATTATACATGGATTGAATTTCAGCTAAGTCCTATAGATATAATTGAGGCAAAAAGCATGCAAATCACCTATTAGCACTAATAAAAAATAACCTGTATTAACCTGAAAGAGTGGTAGTGGCCGTATTACCTACAAACTGTGTAGATTCTTCTATACTCAATCTTTGGCATAATTTTATTCATGGGCATGAAAAAATACCTGTTTCCAACAATAGCCTTTTATCTGTTGTTATCAGTTTCAATGAATGTAATAGCAACACCTAAGTGTCTGTGGATATCATCCTACGCCCCTGGGTATGAGTGGAACGATGGTATAAGCGAGGGTCTACATTCGGTTCTCGATGGTAAATGCGAAGTAAAAGAGTTTCATATGGATACCAAACGGAACAAAGGCTCTGAATTTGGACATGAACAGGCTTTACACGCAAAGGCATTGATAGAAAGTTATAAACCGGATGTTGTTATTGCTTCTGATGATAATGCATCTAAATACCTCATCGCTCCCTATTATAAAAATGCAGATTTGCCTATCGTAGTTTGCGCCATCAACTGGACCGCAAAAGGGTATGGTTACCCCTATAAAAATGTCACTGGAATGATAGAAGTCATGCAGATTAAACCCTTACTAAAGATGGCTAAAAAAGTATTATCAATCAGTGAAGGTAGTGCAAGCTTTATCGTACCGAACACAAATACAGGTAAAAAAAATGCTAAATACATACGCAAATATTTTGCTAGAGAGGGCTTTGATTTAAAAATTCAATTTGTTAATGATTTTAAACAATGGAAAAATGCATTTATAAATGCTCAACAGGATGATGTCATTTTTATGCTTACAACAGGTGGAGTAACAAACTGGAATAAAGAAGAAGCAAAATTATTTGTTGCTGCTCACGGTAAAAAATTATCCATCAGTGTCAACAAGTGGGTAAAAGATTACGCAATGATAGTGTATGCCAAACGTGCTGAAGAGCAGGGTGAATGGGCAGCTAAAGTTGCATTAAAAATTCTTGATGGAACCCCTCCATCTAAAATTCCAATGACGGTAAATAAACAATGGGAGCGTTATTTTAACAAGAAGTTACTGGATAAAGCTGGAATATCGGTAGGTCGACAAATTTTAAACAGAGCCATTACCGGTTAATTCTACTACTAATAAATACGCATGATTTTACATCAAAGATTTTCGCTGATTGTTTTTATTGTCACACTTAGTTTTGGTCTGTTTGTTATAAAAACCAGCTGGGATAATCATATAGATAGTATTGTAAAAAGATCAAACCAGATAAGCACTCCGGTCATCAATTCAATTTCTCAAAATCTATTTCACTCTGAAGGAGCACTTAAGCAACTGGAAGTGTTATTTAATAGCTTTTATAGCCTGGATGAAACTCAGTTCAGACTAGTGACAAAGCAGGTAATGGAACAGTGTAGTTGCATTGAAAAATCAATATACATGCCACGAATTAACGCATCGGAAAGAAAGTCTTTTGAACGGGAAATGGAAGAGGAAAATTTTATAAGTTTTAACATAAAAGAGCGTGATCAAAATGGTGATTTAAAACCTTCTACTGAAGGTCGTGCTATGTACTTCCCCTTTCTCCATGTTGAACCACATACGGTAGATAATTTAATTCTGATTGGCTTTGATGCCTATTCTAATGAATCTTTTCGAACTGCAATTGATAGTGCGATAACTTCTGCTAAAACAATTCCAGTTATAGTTAAAACAAATTCTGGGAATAGTAAAATCAAAGCTAATGAATATTGGCTTATACACTCAATTTATAGTGGTTTTGATACGCCATCGTCAATCGAACAACGACTTAAGAGAATAAATGCAGTCATTGCATTTAAGATAAACATACAGCAGACATTTGATAGTCGAGATATTCAGAATAAGTTCGACTACTTTAATTTAACAGGCGGAATACCAGAAAAAGATAATTCTCTTTTCAGTTTCAAAAACAAAAATAAAAAAATAGATAAACTGTTCTCTCACCTTATTCCTGATCAGGTTGATATTAAAACAGAAACACAGAATCTAAAGGCTTCTTATCGAGTTCGTGTTACGGGTTCTATAAGTGAGATTATCCCTTTTATAAGTACCATAATATCAACAATATTTATTGTTATTTTAGCAACTGCCTTCAGCCGTCAGGCAGTATTAGGCGTAACACGAAGGTTAGATCTAAATCAACGCATAAAAGAAAGTGAGTTTCAACAACGAGTTATTTTGGATAGCGTGGCTGACGCCATAATTACTATCGATAAAAAAGGTATTATTCAAACTTTTAACATCTCAGCAGAAAAAATATTTGGATATAGCCTGAAAGAAGTCTTTCATAAAAATATTTCAATTTTATTATCGGACCAGGAGATAAAACTGCATAAGGATATTGTTGAAGACGCCACATTGAATGTATCAACAGTGATGAATGAATTTCATGAATTACAGGGCAGGCGCAAAAATGGAAGTCATTTTGTACTGGAATTAAATATGACCCCGATGGCACTGTCAGGAGGATCTGGCTATGTCGGCATTATACGTGATATTACAGATCGTAAGCAGGCTGCAGAAAAAGTTCTGAATAAAGCTGAGGAGGCTTTGGCTGCCCAACAATTTGCTATGGATCAACATGCCATAGTGGCTATGACTGATATTTACGGCACAATTACCTATGTAAATGATAAATTTTGTAAGGTCACAGGCTTCTCTGAATCAGAATTGTTGGGAGAAAATCATCGGATTTTAAGTTCAGGTTTTCTAGATACGGATTACTGGAAAGAAATGTATCAGGAAATTTCCAATGGTAGAGTCTGGAAAGATGAAGTGTGTAATAAAAACAAAGATGGTGAATTATTCTGGTTAGATACAACCATTGTTCCATTATTGGGAGATAATGGAGAACCTGTAGGTTATGTATCCCTAAGAACGGATATTACAAAACGTAAATTAGGTGAAGAAGCACTGGTCAAAAGTGAGGCTCAGGCAAGGGGTATTTTCGAATCAGTTGCAGATGGAATTATTAGTATTAATGAGCATGGAATTATTACCGCTTTTAATCCCGCTGCAGAACAAATATTTGGTTATCAGCAAAAAGAGGTTATGGGTAAAGACGTCATTAAACTCATGCCCGCTTCTATTCACCAACAACATCTGCAATGGCTAGATAATTACTTTTGCTTAGGAGAAAAGAATATAATTGACAATACTGTTGAGGTAAAAGGTCTACGTAAGAATGGAGAAGAATTTCCACTGGAACTTTCGATAACAGATATTTTATTGGGTAATGAAACTTACTTCACCGCCATTACCCGTGATATTACACAGCGTAAAGAGTATGAAAATATTTTAATTTCGGCTAAAAATTCTGCCGAAGATGCCACTCGAGCAAAGAGTGAGTTTCTGGCTAACATGAGTCACGAAATAAGAACACCAATGAATGGTGTTATCGGCATGACAGCACTATTATTGGATACTGAGCTGGATGAAGAACAGTATGAATTTACTTCAACAATAAAAAATAGTGCCAGTACATTATTAAAAATTATAAATGATATTCTGGATTTTTCTAAAATTGACGCTGGCAAACTTAAGCTCGAAATACGAGAATTTGAGTTAACTTCTTTACTGGAAGATTTTGCAAGCACAGTTGCTTTACAAACTGAAGAAAAAGGACTGGAACTTATATGCCCAGCAAGTCCAATGAAAACCCAATGGTTTATGGGTGATGCTGGACGAATTCATCAGGTACTCACTAATCTCGTTGGCAATGCCTTAAAATTCACATCCCAGGGTGAAATTTCAGTTCGTTGCAAAATAGAACCAGTATCTGACGATAAAACAAATTTATTTTTTTCAATAACTGATAGTGGTATTGGTCTTAGTGACGATGATCAGAATAACCTGTTCAAACGATTCACTCAGGCTGATGGATCAATAACCAGAAAATATGGAGGAACGGGTTTGGGGCTGGCAATTTGTAAACAAATGGTTAGTTTAATGGGTGGAAAAATTAGTGTAGAAAGTAAGCTTAATTTAGGCTCGACTTTCGAGTTTTCAGTGAGTGTTGAAAATACTGATAAACCAGCCCTACCTATACCGACTGAGCTTTCAGGTATAAAAATATTGGTAGTGGATGATAATAAAACCAGTCGCCAATTACTAAGCTCACTATTAACTAACTGGCAGGTAGAATTTAAAGATACAGAAAATGAAGAAGATGCTTTAAAAGTCCTGCGTAAGGCTTATGTAGAAAGAACTCCATTCGATATAGTTTTACTGGATATGAAAATGTCAGGTATTGATGGCATTCATCTAGCTGAAAAAATTCTTCAGGATAAAAAATTGCTGGAGACTAAACTTGTTCTGCTGGCTTACCATGGGCGCCGTGGTGATGCCCAAAAAATGTATGATAGTGGATTTTCTGGTTACATCAATAAACCCATTCAACAGTCAAAATTGTATGATGTATTAATTGATGTAGCGGGTATAAGAGAGAATATAATACCTCAAAAACATCAGCTTACTCGAGATCTTCCTAATATAAATGCACGTGTACTGGTAGTTGAAGATAATATTACAAATCAGAGAGTTGCTCAGGAAATTTTGAAAAAACTCGGATTACATATTGAGGTTGCATCTAATGGAAAGGAAGCTATCAATATCCTGAAATATTCACTTTTTGATCTGGTATTAATGGACTGCCAAATGCCGGTAATGAATGGTTATGAAGCAACTAAAGCTATTCGAGACCCGGCTTCCCTGGTACGCAATAAAGATATTCCTGTTATTGCTTTAACGGCTAATGTGATGCGAAAAGATCGTGAATTATGTTTGCAGGCCGGTATGGATGATTTTCTGTCCAAACCCATTGACCCCTCTGTTTTATTAAATGTAATTCAGCGCTGGTTAATTCAAGATGATAGCCCACCTGAAACTGCAAATTCTATCGTCAGTAATACTCCCGAGCCAAAAGAATTAATGTCGGATAACTCTTCAAAGCATGTCGAATTGATGTTTGATCATGATGACCTATTAAGGCGAATGGACAACGACGATGATATTATTGTGTTAATTGTAGAAGCATTTTTAGAGGATATCCCTGCACGAATAGATGCTATAGAAAGCGCATTGACCAGTACGGATTTTAACCAGTTAATCCGGGAAGCTCATAGCATAAAAGGTACTGCTGCCAATATAGGTGCCAAAGCGTTAAGTCAATACGCATTAGAATTAGAACAGGCAGCTAAACTGGAAGATAATGATGTTAGCCAACAGACATTTGAAACCTTGAAAGAGTGCTTTGCAGAACTTAAAATTATTCTGGAAAAATTCTAAAGCCAAACGATATCCCTCACCACCCGCTTCATAGATAAACATGAAGCCGGCCCTTTAACTTCATCCGCAGTATTAGGATATAATAATTTAATCATGTCATTTGCCATCAGACATGGCAAGATGCCTTCCCCTCACCATTCACCGTTTAACAACTAGATGAGTTAGACCTTATTTATGAATAACCTTACTCTGCCTCCTGCTCGTCTTGCGTGGACAATGTGGGGTCTTGGAGCTGCGCTTTATCTATATGCTTTTTTTCAGCGGGTAGCTCCAGGTGTAATGACGGTTGAACTTAGCGCTGACTTTGCACTATCAGCTTCAGCACTGGGTAATTTATCGGCTTTCTACTTTTACAGTTATGTGGCCATGCAAATACCAACCGGCATATTGGCAGATGTCTGGGGGCCTCGCAGATTGCTCACCGCTGGTGCAATTACTGCTGGAGTAGGCAGCCTGTTTTTTGCTTATTCAGACAGTTTAGCCCTGGCTTCAATTGGTCGGTTTTTGATTGGTGGATCCGTAGCCGTTGCTTTTGTGTGCATGCTCAAACTGGCTAACCACTGGTTTGTTCCCCGTCAATTTGCTCTGGCTACCGGCCTGGCCTTATTAACCGGCATTATCGGTGCTGTATTTGCAGGTGTTCCGCTACACTTATTTGTAGAAAGTTATGGCTGGCGCGATGTGATGGCTGTATCAGCTATTTTTCCTATTTTAATTGGCCTGGTTATCTGGTTTTATGTAAGAGATGATCCGAGTGAAAAAGGTTACCAGAGTCATTTTGAACATGAACCCGCTAAAGACAGTACCCCCTGGGCACATGCTTTAACCGGTTTGATTGATGTAATGCGATATCGAAATACCTGGTTACTTTCCATTGTGCCGGGTGGCGTAGTTGGCAGTATCCTGGCTTTTGCAGGTTTATGGGGTGTTCCTTTTTTAACCACACAACATGGACTGACTACCGGTGATGCAGCAGCCGTATGTTCCGCGATGTTAATTTCCTGGGCTATTGGAGGGCCAGTAGTTGGTGCGCTTTCTGACCGAATTGGTTTAAGAAAACCATTGTATGTTTTTGGTTGTAGTTTTATTGCATTAGGCTGGAGTTTAATAGTGCTGGTTCCAGACATGAACAGCATTTTACTGATTTTATTATTACTCGTTATTGGTTTTGCTTCAGGCTGCATGATTGTGGGTTTTGCCTATGCAAAAGAATCTATCCCCGGTCATCTGGCTGGCACTGTGTCAGGGGTTGTTAATATGGGCGTCATGATGGGTCCGATGATATTACAGCCAGCCGTAGGATGGATGTTAGATACAAGCTGGAAAGGTGAACTCAATAATGGCATTAAGGTTTATGATCTTGATGCTTATCAAAGTGGATTTATGCTCATGGCTGGCTGGGCCATTTTGTCATTTGTTCTGATTCTATTTACCAAAGAAACTCGAGCTCAGAGTTTACCTGTCCAATAATCTTTCAATATTTGAACTAGAAAAATCTACGGAATGTTTACCCACTCCATAAGCCTCTATTTCTCCGCAGTATTTATCTGGGGCTCAACTTTTTTTGCTATTAAGTTTCAATTGGGCGAGGTAGCACCAGAGCTTTCTATAGCCTATCGTTTTGCAATAGCATCATTAATATTATTTGGCTGGAGTCTGTTTAAAGGTTTACCCATGCGTTTTAACAGGAAGCAACATCTGTGGATGGCGTTTCAGGGCTTATTCCTTTTCGGCCTCAACTATCTGGTTATTTACTGGGCCACTTCCAGTTTAACAAGCGGTTTGATAGCCGTTATTTTCTCAACCATCGTGTTGATGAATATTGCCAACAGTATCATTTTTTTACGTAAGTCGGCGAGCATGCTGATGATTGTTGGTGCATTAATGGGACTGGCCGGCATAGGTCTGATTTTTGCTCCGGAATTCACTAATTTCACCGCTAGTAATAATTCCCTGACTGGCATAGGTTTAAGCTTGTTAGGCACCTTTATCGCCTCACTGGGAAATATAATATCTGCGCATAATCAGAAGCAGAAAATGCCGGTTATTCAGACCAATGCTTATGGTATGGCTTATGGTGCAATCATTCTTCTGGTGGCAGCATTGTTTCAGGGTGAGCCATTAAATTTTGATTTGTCTTTAGCTTATAGCTTGTCTTTATTGTATCTGGCACTTTTTGGCTCGGTGCTGGCTTTTGGCAGTTATTTAACATTGCTCGGTCGGATTGGCCCTGAGAAAGCTGCTTACACAATGGTTCTTTTCCCATTAGTTGCACTGGGTATTTCCACCATTTTTGAAAATTACCAATGGACACTAAGTTCAATACTAGGAGTGTCTCTAGTGCTTTTAGGCAATATCATCATTATCCTTCCAAAAGGTTTTATGCGCTCAATAGTGGCTCCAGGTAAAAATTAAATATTTGAATACTCCACGGACTATATATTGTTGTAGATGGAAAGTTAGTCTCTGAAAAAAGTGGTAGCGGTGTTGTGAACCCGATTGATTTATTATTTTTATTATCGCTGATAGCGTTGGTGAACAATTATAAAATGCGTAGGGTGCGCCGTGCGCACCAATTTCCTATACTTTGATTCCCATGGTGCGCGCGGCGCACCCTACGTTTTGATAAGTTAGTAACCGGGCATTTATTGTGCCCGATTACTTTCGCTACTTAAGCTTCTTCAGACTCTTTCTCTTTAGGAAGAATAATATTAAGAAGAATCGCTGCAATAGCTGCAAGCCCGATACCTTTTAGGGTAAATTCTCCAAGCCCTAATTGCATACCGCCTAAACCAAATACCAATACCAGCGAAACAATGATCATGTTTCTGGTTTTAGCCAGGTCTTCACCCGAACGCACAAGAGTATTCAAACCAATCGCTGCGATAGCACCAAACATCAGAGTCATGATTCCGCCCATAACAGGAGTTGGAATAGTTTGTAGAATAGCTCCTGTTTTTCCAGACAACGACAGCAATATTGCAAAACCAGCAGCCCAGGTCATGATCACTGGGTTGAATGCTTTGGTCAGAGCAACTGCACCGGTTACTTCAGAGTAAGTCGTATTGGGTGGTCCACCAAACATTGCCGCAGCAGATGTGGCCACGCCATCACCTAACAGTGTGCGATGTAAACCAGGCTTTTTAATGAAATCTTTACCCGTTACAGCGCTGATGGCTACCATATCACCAACATGTTCAATGGCTGGTGCGATAGCGATAGGCACAATAAACAGAATCGCTTCAAGGTTAAATTCTGGCGCGGTAAAGTTAGGAATCGCAAACCAGGCTGCAGTGGATACCGCATCAAAACTTACCAGTCCATAAGCCATAGATACGATGTAACCCACCAAAATACCAATCAGGATTGGGATTAACTTGAAAATGCCCTTACCCAGAAATGAAGTTGCAATGGTTGCCAGTAAAGTGAGCATTGAAATGACCAGGGCAGTATCACGTGTAACCAGTTCTGCTGCTCCATCTCCCGTTTTACCCACGGCCAGATTTATACCGACTGGAGCCAGGCTTAAACCGATCACGATGATGACAGGTCCAACCACAACTGGTGGCAGGTAGCGATCAATGAACTCTTTACCGCGAATATAAATCATACCGCTCAGCAGCATATACAGTAATCCTGCTGCAAATAGCCCGGACATAGTTGAGGCAATTCCCCATGTTTGCACGCCATAGATAATCGGGGCGATAAAAGCGAAAGAAGATGCAAGAAAAATAGGCACCTGTCTTTTGGTAATCAACTGAAAGATTAAAGTACCTATTCCGGCTGTAAAAAGTGCAACATTAGGATCGAGCCCGGTCAGGATAGGCACCAGGACTAATGCCCCAAATGCAACAAATAACATCTGAGCGCCAACTAAGGCTGTATGAATGGGTGATTCGTTTACGCTATTTTCGGTCATGGATATTTTCTCGTTAGTTTATTATTTAGTTCCAAAAAGTTTGTCACCGGCATCTCCCAGTCCGGGTATTATATAGCCTTGATCATTCAAGTGATCATCGACAGCTGCTATGTGAATATCTACGTCAGGATGCTGTTTTTGAACGGCTTCAATACCTTCGGGTGCGGCCACTAGAAAGAGTCCACGAATATTTGTACAACCTGCCTTTTTGACCATGTCTACGGCAGCATTGAAAGATCCACCGGTAGCCAGCATAGGATCTACAATTAATGCCATGCGCTTGTCGATATCGGAGACCAGTTTTTCAAAATAGGGTACCGGTTCTAGCGTTTCTTCATTACGATAAAGCCCTACCACGCTGATACGGGCATTAGGTATTAGTTCAATCACGCCATCAAGCATTCCCAAACCAGCTCTCAAAATAGGAACGATGGTGATTTTTTTTCCTTTAATCTGTTTAACATTAACTTCACCATCCCAGCCTTGAATAGTAGTGTCTTCAATCGGGAGATCGCTGGTAGCTTCATAGGTCAGAAGCATTGATATTTCACTTGCAAGCTGTCGAAAGCTCTTGGTGCTAATACCATCTTTTCTTAATAATCCGAGTTTATGTTGAATTAACGGGTGACTAGCGACATAAATTGCCATGAAAAATCCTCAAGTTGGTTGGTATTTATCGAGTCGCTATTACTGATTGAGCCAGATTCCATTCCTGTAAATATCCCTCGTTTAAAAATCAGTACCAGAGAGTCGATATATGAGGCGATTCTAACCAGATTGAGTTTCAGAATAAAACTATTTATTAGATTTAAATCAGCTATCGATAATTATATTTATACATCTTTCTCAAAATTAGCTCTTAATCGAAATATATTGTGCTAAATTAAATAAATGAATCTTTTACCCTATAGTCCAAATAATATTGAAGAAATTAAGCAGCTCTTTACTAAGGTATTTACTGATTCAGAAGGACAGTCAGAAGGCCTGGTAATAGGAAACCTGGTTTATGACTTAATGACTGGAACGGATGTCCAGGATTTTTATGGATTTGTTGCTGTTGAAAAGGAGAGCATCATCGGTAGTATATTTTTTACTCGGTTGACATTTGATAGTGAGGTAAATGCTTCTCTTTTATCTCCGGTAGCTATACAGACTAATTACCAGGGAAAAGGTATTGGTCAAAAGTTGATTAATCATGGTATTCATCACTTAAAAGAAAATGGAGTAGGCTTAGTCTTTACCTATGGTGATCCTAAGTTTTACTCTAAAGTCGGCTTTAAGCTCATTACCGAAAAAACAGTAAAAGCCCCCTTTACACTAACATACCCGGAAGGTTGGCTTGGTCAATCATTGGTTGGTGATGAAATTAAACCAGTTACAGGTGATTCATATTGCGTAGAAGCGTTTAACAATACTGAATATTGGTAGAAATTTTTTGTACAGAACAACAAACTATTGAATGGCTAAATTCTTGAATCAGAGAGCTTAGCAGTTAAATGGGACGCCAATAGCATCATACCTTTTGATATCATTGCCAATTTTGAATTTAGACTGTATAACGCCCTATATTTTTTAGATATTAACAGCTGAATATTTACATTATGAGTATTAACGTGAGCAGAATCTTCATTATATTGTCAGTTTTGATCTTAGCGAGTTGTAGTGAGACACTGAATATTCAGTTAGATCCGGAAGTGACTGTGTTTCTTAGTAAAGACAGTGAAAAAACAATACGTCTTACTCCAAAAGATAAAGAGTATACAATTCTCAATGAATGGTTGAATGAAAGCAGATCTGACTGGAATTCAACTTCCGGTCGTTATCCCAGTGGTGTATACGTTCAATCTGGTAATTATGGAATTCAGGTTACGAAAAGACATGTCATTCTTTATGACACTAATCGTCCTGATCCTAAGGCAATATATATTCAAAAAATTGGCAAGGATGAACTAAGTGTCATTAAAAATATTGGTCTATCACGCTAATAATAACGCTGTCATTTTTTCTGCAGGTACTGGTTTACTTAAGAGATAGTCCTTAACAACAACCATTCTATTTCAGAAATTTTTTCAGTTACTGTGTTTCAACACCTTCAGCAATGAAATTTAGCTTGAAAAACCAAACCCTGCAAATCGAACAGAGTCATTCTTGTCTCGTAAATCATAAATAACTAACATGACAAATAACACGTTTAACACCTTACAAGTAAGCAAAACCATGAAAGAACCTTCCATGAACTCAACAGTCCACATTAATAGCTTTACCATCAGTGACGTATTTAACAGCCTCAATGATGGTTGGAAATTATTTTTAGCAATGCCCAGGGTCAGTATTGCTAACACATCAATTTTTGCAGTTATTGGTTTGATCTTACTTACTTTCATCGGTGTGATGGGTGTTTCTCCAATGGCTTTACCATTTGCCGGAGGGTTTATGCTCATTGGCCCAGTATTGTTAAGTGGATTTTTCAAAATTGCTGATAACTATTATGATGAAAAAAAATCTGTCCGATTTACTGATGCCGTATTTGCACTTAAAAATGCTCCAGTACAACTGTGGATTATGTCACTCATCTGTACAATGTTGTTTTTGGTATGGATAACAGATGCGGCTACTCTGTATGCAATTATGATCGGTATGGATCATATACCTTATGTTTTTCCATGGACGATTGAGTTTAGAAGTAACATTATAGCCTTTGAATTATGGGGCTCAATTATGGGATCGGTATTAGCCTTTCTTATATTTTCAATTTCTGCATTTTCTGTTCCTTTAATTTATCAAGATAGAGCTAATTTGGTCAGGGCAGTTTCACTTAGTATAAAAACAGTTTTTGGAAATTTTATTGGCAGTATTTTCTGGGGAGTATTCCTATCAATAGTAATGATAGTCTCTATATTGTTACTACCATTATTTATTGTTGCACTACCGGTAATGGCATTTGCAAGTTACAGTCTCTTTAAGAAGGTTTTTCCACTTTCTAATAATAATTCTGATTGCTGATTCTCTTTTGAGTTAATTTATACCGGAATAACTCCATTGAGATGTAGTAATGACCTTAACAAAAAATATAAGATTTTATTATTTACCGAAGCTCAATAAAAACTTAATTTAGCGACTATAATAAAACTGACTATAGTTACTAAAAAAAATAATGCAGTTAGAGGGTTACAGTGACCTTGCCAAGCTAACTCGTGGCGGTATGGCAACGGTCTATAAAGCACAGCAGGACTCACTTGATAGAACGGTTGCAATTAAATTTCTATCTGCCGAGTTTCTATGGGATGACCAGGCGAAAAATTTCTTTGACCAGGAATCGCTAGTTATCGCGCGTTTGAATCACCCGAATATCATCCATATTATCGATCGAGGGGTAACGGTAAAGGGGCGCCCTTATTTTGTGATGGATTTTATTCAGGGCAGAGAACTTTCCGAGGTAACAAAGCAAAACAAACTATCACTTAATGCCCGTGTGCAACTGTTGTTGCAAACCTGCAAGGGCATGGCCTTTGCGCATAAAAATGGCGTTGTTCACCGGGATATCAAACCCGCAAATATTCTGATCGATAATGAAGCCCATGTGTTTATTCTTGATTTTGGTATCGCGTTGCTTGAAGCCAGTGGTCAATCTGAAGGTGAAGAGATAGTGGGAACACCCGATTATATGTCTCCTGAACAGTTTAGTGATCCTCAGTCTGTAAGTCATCTGAGTGATATTTATTCTCTGGGTGCTGTAATGTTTGAGCTGTTTACCGGGAAGCTTCCTGCTGAGAAACTGGATGATCTGCCCGGCAGTTTAACGGCCTTACCTGAAGTATTAGCAGAATTAATTTTACGCTGCCTGAAAACAAATCCTGAAGAACGCCCTGAATCTGCTGACGAAGTTGCTTTTAGCCTACTTAAGATTTTAAATGGTGCACACTTAAATCAAAGTGATAAAAATGAAGCTAAAGCGGCCATTGGTAAAGCCTCTGAAAAATTTGAATTACTAGATGTGTTAAATCGAAGCAGGTTTGGAGCGGTTTATCTGTTTCAGGATAAAATCAGAAAAAAGATGATCGTGGTAAAGAAGCGATTGAAAACACATGCCGGGTTTGAGCAGGCAAGCCAACTGGCAAAAATAGATCATAAAAATCTGGCTCGAGTGCTGGGTACTTCAAAAAATAGTAATGCCTTTATCGTGGTAATGGAACATTTGGCTGGTGGAAGTTTGCAGGATCGGCTTTCGCGAGCCTATACTCTGGAAAATTTTGTACCGGTTGCGCTGGAGATCTGCAGTGCGATGCAGCGTTCGCATCAATATCATATAGTGCATGGTGATTTGCGCCCGAGTAATATTTTATTCAATAAAAAAGGGAATTTAAAAATAACGGATTTTGGTTTTGAAAGGCATTATGAACAAGTGAAGGAGATTGACTGGTATCAGCCCGAGAATAGAGCGACAGCATCGGTAAGCAGAGATATCTATAGTGCAGGCATAATTTTTTATCAGATGTTGACTGGCAATATGGCAAAGCTGAAGTTTGGATTGCTTAAGAGTAATAAAGACTTTGAAAAACTGGATGAACCGGTGCAGGACATTATTCGGAATATGCTGGAAATGCAATCGGTAACACGCTTACAAAGTTTTGCTGATGTTATGGCAGGGTTGCAGGCAATACCTTTAAAAATGCTACAAAAAAAATCCACACAGCTGAAGAAAAAATCAACATTCACTATCAGGATTTTTCTGCTGCTTATATTGCTGGTTAATATAGGTGGCCTGCTAGTTTTTTATTTTTTGAATGATGGTTTTCAGCTGTTTATCAAGCAGATAATAGCTGGTTTTAATTAGGAATATCTGATCAATCTATTTCGTCCAGAATTAATCAGAGGCTCCTTAGGAAAAATCTCAGCTTATTGACGCATAATGCGTGGAAGCCAGATCATCATAAATCCGCAGAAAATAACCAGCCCAATAAAAAAATAGACGAACTTGTGTTTTCTCTGTTCCAGGTTTCTATCCTGCTGTGCCGGTGAAGGAGCATGGCAGTATGGGCAGTGATTTAATTGCTCATCATAACTTTGAGAGCAGTGAAAACATCGTATTTCACTCATGTTGTTACCATTTAATTCCAGATTGTGTGTTTCTCAAGCGTTGCTTTAATTTAGCTATTTTTTGACACTATCAATGGGTCTAACCGCTTCATCTATTCTACGGGCAAGTTGAATAGATGAGTATATCCTTTTTGATCTAGAGTTTTTGAAATAGAGCGTACAGATTTTGTTACCTAAATATTTTGCAAAAGTACTTCCTCTCCCCCCAGATTCCCATCTGTAGTTTCATCGGACTTTGAATAAAATTACATTGCTAAGGTTTGTCCCGTAAATCACACCGAGGGCAGGTATTTATTTTCAGCAGTGGCGGGTTCTTAAGCTTTAGTACAAAATACGACTTCTATTCACAGGACGCAGAAACGATTGAAATTACCTTCTTTACCCATTACCGCTGTTTTAGGTGATATTCAACAAGCGCTAAAAAAACATAATCAACTGGTATTACAGGCACCGCCGGGTGCGGGTAAAACCACCCTGGTGCCGTTAGCGCTTTTAAATGAACCCTGGTTAGGTTCACACAAAATATTGATGCTTGAACCGCGACGTATGGCTGCCAGAACGGCTGCAGAGCGTATGGCTAGTTTGTTGGGTGAAAAAGTTGGTGAAACTGTTGGATATAGAATTCGCCAGGAAAACAGGGTGAGTGCTAAAACCCGTATCGAAGTGATTACCGAAGGCGTGTTGATAAGGCTGTTTCAAAGTGACCCCGAGTTACAGGGTACAGGTCTGATCCTGTTTGATGAATTTCATGAACGGAATATAAATTCAGATCTGGGATTGGCATTAAGCCTGCAGGCTCGTGAACTATTTCGTGAAGATCATAAACCTTTAAAGCTGATGGTCATGTCAGCCACTCTGGATGGTGATGGTGTAGCAAAGTTACTGGATGATGCGCCGCTGCTAAACAGTGAAGGAAAAATGTATCCAGTTGATGTGTTTTACGCTAAAACATATAAAGTTAATGAGCCTATCGTGCAGCCCATGGTAGAAACTATTGTTCGGGCACTGGATGAAACAAGTGGCTCAATTCTTGTGTTTCTACCGGGACAGGGAGAAATTATCAGGCTGCAAAAAGAACTGTCTAGCATTATCAATAGTGATGTCTGTTTGCTTCCTTTATATGGAGCCTTGTCATTAGCGGCTCAAATGAAAGCCATAGCGCCGCTAGAAAAAAATAGTCATTTTAAACGAAAAATAGTGTTGGCAACTGATATTGCTGAAACCAGTTTGACCATTGCAGGCATAAGTACTGTTGTTGACAGTGGTTTAAGCCGGCAGCCACGTTTTGATCCAGCGACAGGCATGACCCGTTTGCACACGCGCCGAATTTCACAGGCATCCAGCATTCAACGAATGGGCCGGGCAGGTCGAACTCAAGCAGGTTACTGTTACCGCCTGTGGAGTAAAGAGACACAAAATGCATTGGAAAAACAGGTTCCAGCTGAAATACTTCAGGCTGATTTATGTCCGCTGGTATTGCAGCTATTACAATGGGGAGTGAGTGATAGCAGTGAATTGAAATGGATGGATAAACCACCCAAAGCTGCTTTTAATCAGGCGCTTGACTTACTGTATGCTCTGGGGGCTTTAAATCAAAACCCGCAGCATTCAGAAATAGTGAGCCTGAGTGATCACGGAATGCAGATGGCAAAATTTCCAACCCACCCACGACTGGCTCATATGTTAATAAAATCGGTTCAAATAAATCGATCTAAAATAGCTGCAGCACTGGCCACGTTATTATCGGATAAAGATCCATTACGTCAATATGGTATTGATATTGGAGCCAAAGTAGATGTGATGCTTGGTCAAATTCCCTGTGAACAGAAGTTCAAAGGCTGGTTTAATCGAAGCCAGCATCAGCTAGAAACGTTTGAAAAATTATGCCGCTCTATCAATAGAGAAAAAATTGAAGATATTGATGACAATGATGTTTTAGGATTTTTAATTTGTATGGCATACCCGGATAGAGTAGGACAGCGCAGAAGAGAGAATAGCGGGTTATACCTGTTAAGTAATGGTCGATCTGCTGCGTTAAATGCTTCCGATAAACTGGCTAGTAATGAATACCTGGCAATAGCTGAACTTGGTGGTCTGGTCACTCAACGAGAGGATAAAATTTATGCCGCAGCTGCGTTGAATAAGAATTTATTTACTACTTTCCTGTCATCGATGGTGGCACAGCATCAATCAATTGACTGGAATAATAAAACTGATCGGTTTATAGCAGAACAGCAGCAGAAAATAGGATCCATAGTCATTAATAGAAAGCTACTGGAGACTATTCCACAACAACTCAAACAACAGGTTTTAATGAAACTTGTTCGGCAGAGAGGATTGTCCCTGTTACCCTGGGATGAAAAAACCAGGCAGTGGCAGGCTCGTTTATTATGTTTACGTTCGGCTGATGTTACCGCTACTGGCGTTGAATCTCAGTGGCCGGATGTCTCTGATAAAAATTTATTGGAAACACTGGAAGTTTGGCTTCAACCTTATCTTGATGGAATTAATAAAATTGAAGGTTTTAAAAAGCTGGATTTAAAAAGCTGTTTGTCGGTTTTGCTACCCTGGCCTTTGCCTAAAAAATTAGATGAGCTGGCACCATTAACTTTCAAGGTTCCATCCGGTTCGGCAATAAAAATTGATTACTCTCAAACACCGCCTGTATTGGCCGTGAAATTACAGGAAATGTTTGGTTGTTTGAAAACACCTGCAATTGCTAATGGAAAAATTCCACTATTGGTTCACTTGCTATCACCAGCCCGCAAACCATTACAAATTACTCAGGATTTAACGGGCTTCTGGCAGGGCAGTTATCAGGATGTCAAAAAAGAAATGAAAGGGCGTTACCCTAAACATCCATGGCCTGATGATCCCCTACAAGCTTTGGCTACACGCTACACTAAAAAAAGGAATGCCAGGTCCTGAGTTTTCTACAGGGCCATTGAATCTATTTTCCCAGCCCACTGGCATAAAGAGCAACAGCTTCGCGCTCCAGCTCGGTCAGCTTTGAAGCAATAGAATGCATAATGGCATTATCGTTAGTTCTTTTGCGGCTGTTAAATTCAGAAAGTTGTGAGCTGAGATAACGTTTATGTTGACCTGCAAGGCGAGGCAGGCTATCGGTTCCGGCACCGTCTATGCCATGGCAGGAAGCACAGGCGGGAAGATCAGAATAAGGATTGCCTTTAGTGAAAATATATTTTCCCACACCGGCTAAATCTTTATTTCGAACCTTGTGAGTTAGAACAGGTTTAGCGCTAAAGTAGTCGGCCAATTCTGATATCTCAGTGTCAGTTAATTTTTCGGCCATTTCATTCATGGTGCCAAGACGTCGCTTTTCACGAAAGTCAGTGAGCTGTTTTACGATATATTTTTTATGTTGTCCAGCCAGTCGGGGATAAATGGCATTTGAGCCTTCACCTTCACTGCCATGACAGTATTTACATACCTCTTCTACAATTTCTAATGTTCGTGGTTGGACTTCTGCATAAACTGTTGAGAGAGGTAGTAGAGTGGTGGTGCTGACCAGGAAAAGTGCTTTAATGAGACTCATTGATTTCATTGATATGACCTAAGAGGTAAGTCGGTTTGCCTGCACAAATTAAACCGTTTCAGCAGACAAAATACAGAAAAATAAAGAATAAACTAATATTCTAACATAGGCCTCAGTAAAATTATTTAACCAGGCATTTAATACCGGTTGTAAATATAAATAACGCGTTTATCCATGATTTACCCGCATTAAAGGCTTAAAAAGTTGTTTTTTCGTAGAATCATTCTATAAGAAATTAATAAAAGAATGATTTTCACCGTAAAGTAGAAAATTGAATATTAAATAAAAGGTACAGGATAAAATGAGAACTTTAAATTCAGATAATGATTCGCCAAAGGGAAATCTAAGAAATTTTGACTTAAGTGTTGATGAAATAAGACTCATTAAGTCTATTGATGAAATGAATGTTACAGTAAACAGGATTCAGCAACTGGACCCTCAATCCCCAAGAATAAAATATATTCGCCTTGAAATTAAAAATCTTGAAGGCCGTCTAGACGATCTAAGAGATAATACTTTAATTAGCTGATAGCTTTGGGTATTGCCTGTTTTAAGCTCTGTTCTACTGTAAAGTAGAATCTAAGGCAGAGCTATTTTGTCTATAATTTGATTAAATACGATCTACTGACCCAGGCCTCCCACAGGCCATAAAGCATGTTGCTTAATTAAAATGCTCAGGTATTGGAGCGCTGATACGAATGCTACCTAAATAAAATATAGATTTTCAAGATTGATGAAGGGCCTCCATATAACAGGTTTCTTGAAAAATCTAACATGTGGCATTCTAAAAATTATAACAATTTCCAGAAAATAGAAGAGGAACGCAATGAATACACCTGCTAATCAATTACGTGAATTACTGGAACGTCCTGGCTTACTATTAATGCCGGGTTGCCACGATGCCATGTCGGCTAAACTAATCCAGGAAGCTGGTTTTGAGCTGGGTTTTATGAGTGGTTTTGCAGTCTCTGCTGCTCGCCTTGCTTTGCCCGATACCGGTCTTATTTCATTTGCCGAAATGGTCGATCAGGGGCGAAATATTAATAATGCAGTTACTATTCCCATGTTTGGAGATGGCGATACAGGTTTTGGTAATGCGTTGAATGTAAAACGAACGGTACAGGGCTTTGCCCGTGCGGGGTTTGGTTGCATCATGCTTGAGGATCAGGTTATGCCGAAACGCTGCGGCCATACTAAAGGTAAAGCGGTTGTCTCTATGGATGAAGCCTGCTCACGTATCCAGGCAGGAGTCGATGCTCGCAATGAAGGTGATGATATTCTTATCATGGCTCGAACCGATGCCCGAGGTACTCACGGGCTTGAAGAGGCGATAAATCGTTGTAAGGAATTTGCCAAAATCGGTGCAGATATTACATTTCTTGAAGCCCCCCTGTCGGAAGAAGAAATGATCGAATACTGTAGCTCGGTACCCGGTTATAAAATGGCTAATATGATAGAGCATGGTAAGACACCAATTTTGCCGCCAGCTCGTCTGGAAGAAATTGGTTACAAAATATCGGTATTTCCACTGACATTGATTAATGCATCCATCAAGGCGATGCGGGAATCTCTGGCAACTCTTAAACAGGGCAATACGCCAGATAATATTCTCGATTTTGAAGACCTGAAGTCTGCCGTTGGATTTCCTGAATATTATGAAGGTGAAGAAAAATATTCGCTTGAGCGTGAATAGCTATAGCCAAGTCACTTCAACTGGTAGGGTGCGCCGCGCGCACCATTGGTATTGATGCTGAAATTCATTGATGCGCACGGCGCAACCTACATAATATGTCGGTTGATTCTTAGAGATTTTTAAATGACTGAAAAGCAGAAGTTAATTGTTAAGTTATTGGCTGCATGTGCGATATGCCTTGGTTTTGTATTTGCACTAGTGTGGGCGATTAAATCCTTTTTCTCCTGAGCCAGATGAGCGTTACCAGTAAAGTGGCTATTACTAGTAATCCAATGCCGGTGAATAAATTATTGAGAAGGTCGGGGGCAAAAATTAAAATACCTCCCAGCAGGATCATCATTATTCCCGATAATAATTTAAGTAACCGCCCCTGATTTTTAGATAGTTTTTTGGCACCGAGAGTTAGGGTGAAGAAGCCAACAATGACTGTTAGTGGAATAATGTAGATGAAATTATAAAGTGCCAGATAAAGATAATATGTTGAGCTATCAAGCTGATGCATAGTCAGCGTGCGAGTATAAACCATGGGGAACCCAGCTGTGCATAATAACTCATAACTATTGACGGCAATGGCAAGAGTAACTGTGCCGGCGAGTAATGTGGGTAATTTATCTGCTGACAATAATCCTCCCATGCGTTTGAATAACCCGGGTTTGGCTGATTTTGGAATGCTCAGAGTGGCCTTCTGGTGTAAGGAAAAGTAATCCCGGGCATTCATAATACCAATTGAGAAAGCGACCAGTCCGGCAAAAAATGTAATGTAAGGCATGCTGCCAATTAGCAAAAAAATGTTTAGCCAGGCGGCCATAAAAAGGAAATAAATAACTCCGGAAATAAATATAAATGTCATGCCAACCAGAAGCATTCGCTTGCGTGAACGTGCATGAACTAACAGGCTTAATAAAAATAACAGGATAAAAAATGCACAGGGGTTGAAAGCGTCCAGCCCTGCAATTATAAGAGTGAAAACAGGCAGTGATAATTCATTAATGTCAACTGATCCCATGATGGGAAGCTTGAGATTAGTGACCTGGATATCAGATTGTAAATTGCTATTTTCTGATCTGCAATTTGATGCGGTTTCAACTAAAGCCTTGCCAACGCCATCAGATCCGTCCCAGCCAACAAACATGGCATTGCAGACTAAAAAGGCAGGTACTGAGTTTGTGTCATGGCCTGCTGCTAAAGCGATATCCCTGTATCGGTTCAGGTTTTCACGGTTTTTTGAAATTTCTAAAGAGTGAACTTTGATCCAGGGCTGGGTATTCGTTAAAGCTTCAATATGAGGGTGGGCATCCTTGCAATGAGGGCAATTCAGTGACCAGAAAAAATACAAGTGCACCTGTGTGTTACCATTCTCATCCTGAGAACGCCAAACCGTTTGTGTCTTGTTGTGCTCATCAGCAAGCACAGCATGGCTGGATAAAATAAATCCACTTATTAGCAATATAATAATTAATGAGGTTATTTTTGCCATAGGTTAATTATCCGCTTTAACAGGTTCCACCATTTTTACTTCAATTTCCACCGGTTCCTTAAACTTGTTAAAAGAACTGTAGGTTTATACTGCTGATTTTCATATCAAATGGTTATGTAAGTAAACCATGTAGATCAATTTAACTCATTATTTAGCAGTTTTTTTAGCAGATTATTTTTGAGAATGTAATATATCTGCTTCTATATAAGCAATATGCTGACAATATCTTCAGAGTGTACCGGGCAGTTTCCATCATTTTCTATAGCATCAATAATGTTCATATAATATTGATGATAACAACCGGTTTCAGTTTCAATTTTTGAATGACAATTTTCGTGATAGAGCGTCCTAAACTAATTTCTATTTTCGATTCCAAATAATGGATTAGCTAGTTTTAGTCCACGATGTAATTGTTCTTCTTGCAGGTCTAAACCGTATTTGTCGTAACTGCCTTTAGTTCCTTCAATTCGAAAACGTCTGTTTGGACTCGCTGAGCAAGTTCTTTTACTTTTGAGCTTTTCATGGCCATAAGTTTTTCAATAATGACATGCAACCCTTTTTCAAGAGATTGCTTAGCCAATGAGTAATGAACATTGTTGGGGGATGTAATTATTACCAAATTTGCCTCTGAGTTCTGGATTAAATCATCGGCATTGTCGAAAATTGAAATGGCTGAATACTTGTCTCAATTGGCTTTAGTTTGAGAGCTACTGATTGCGACCAAATTTAATGATTTCGGTGATTCAATGAACGGCAAATGAAATGATTGAGCAATCAGTCACCTTTTTCTGTTCGTATAGAGTCAGTTTCAAAATGTTGTGTGGAAAATTCCATTATTTCAGATCTTTCTGCAATACCTGTAAACTGGTGCTTGAAACCTCTTTTAATTTCCAGCACATCACCCGGGGTCATTTCAAAAATTGATTCTTCTCCCTGTTCGTCAACTGTGCGCATCTGAATTTGACCGGTCTGGACATAGAATGTTTCTCTTTTTAAAATATGGTGATGTAAAGAACATTTTCTGCCGGCATTAACAACAAGGATCTTCCCGCAATACTCTTCAGAGTTATGAATCCAGATTTCATAACCCCATCCTTTTTCCTGACGATGAATGGGTTTTGTTGGTCCAGTAATTTCCATGAATATCCTCGAAATATAAAAGTTACTTCAACGTATTTTATTAAATTTTATAGGCCCTTTTGAGTAAGATTATGACTCATTTTTTAATGAGTTGTTTATTTATCTTTTAGCTGGGGACTATTCTTTATCGCATGGAAAATAGTAGAATTAGGAAGGTTATGGATAAAAGAGCCTGTAGTCCCAGAAAATCATTAGGAAAAATATTGAGTGAAGAACGATAACTTTCAGCAAATTATCTGTAACGCAACAAGCGCTACTGAAATTTTTAGAATTGAGCTTATCCAGAGCCTGTGGAGTGGTTATGGGGATATTGTACGTTATGGCTTGAAGGGTGGTGTTGCAAAAACTGTTATTGTAAAACATGTTCAGTTGCCTGATCAGGCTCACCATCCTCAGGGATGGAATACTGATATTTCACACCAGCGAAAGATAAAATCTTACCAGGTAGAAATGGCCTGGTATCGTCAGTTTAGCAAGCTCTGTGATGAAAGTTGCCGTATTCCTCACTGCCTGGCAGTTGAGTCGGATGTAAATGAAATGCTGATGGTGCTTGAAGATCTGGATGAGAGTGGTTATCCGGTTCGAAAAAGCTCAGTGTCTATGGCCGAAATGAAACGGTGTTTATCGTGGTTAGCAAACTTTCATGCAACCTTTATGAATAAGACAGCAAACAATTTATGGGAAACTGGTACTTACTGGCACCTGGCGACTCGACCCGATGAGTTACAGGCTCTGGATGATATAGAGCTTAAAAATGCAGCTGAGAAAATTGATCAGAAATTAAAAGATAGCCCGTACCAGACTTTTGTTCATGGTGACGCAAAGCTTGCCAACTTCTGTTTCTCATCTAATGGTAAGGATGTGGCAGCAGTTGATTTTCAGTATGTTGGCTCGGGTTGCGGTATGAAGGACTTGATCTACTTTATTAGTAGCTGCCTGTATGAACGTGATTGTGAACGTTATGAAACTGAACTACTTGATTTCTATTTTGCAGAATTAACACAGGCATTAACGAACAAAAATATTCCAGTAGATCCTGAGGCGGTAGAACAAAACTGGCGAGAACTTTACCCGGTAGCCTGGACAGACTTTCATCGTTTTATCAAGGGCTGGAGTCCTGGGCACTGGAAGATACACGGCTATAGCGAACGGATAGCCAGGGAAGTTATCAAGCAGCTCAATGTGGTTGTGGATTAAATAGCAGGTAACTAGACGATGCAATTATCCAGTAACGATCTTAAATATTTATGTGAAATAGCTATATCTGCTGCTTTACAGGCTGGCGCTATTATTAGAGAAAAATCAGCTGTGAGTGTGGCAGTTCAGAGTAAAAAAGGAGGAGAGAGTCTGGCTTCTCAAGTAGTTACTGAAGTTGATTTAATGAGTCAGGATATTATTCTGAAATCGCTCATTCCAACCTGTAAAGAATTTGATCTTGCCCTGTTAAGTGAAGAGCAAACTGATGACGGAGTGCGCTTACAGAAAGATTATTTCTGGAGTATCGATCCACTCGATGGGACTCTGCCGTTTATTGAAAAAACAGCCGGTTATGCCGTCTCGATTGCTTTAGTTTCTCGCTCTGGAAGGCCAATGCTTGGTGTTATTTATGATCCAGTAGAGCAAACTCTTTACCATGCGGTTAATGGGCAGGGTGCTTTCCGTAATAAGAAAGCCTGGATATTAAAACCTTCTACAGATTTGGCTAAGCATCCGTTAACTGTTGTTAGTGACCGAAGTTTTGTGCAGCAGAGTTATTATTCAAAAATCATTAATGAACTAGAAACCATTGTAACTGATATGGGCTATAACGGTCTCAAGTTAATTCAGATTGGCGGTGCTGCCATGAATGCATGCTGGGTTCTAGAAAATAATCCAGGCTGTTATTTTAAATTTCCAAAAACACAAAGTGGTGGTGGAAGTTTATGGGACTATGCAGCAACAGCCTGCGTGTTTAATGAAATAGGTGCCGTAGTAAGTGATATTCATGGAAATGAACTGGATCTGAATCGAGAAGATTCAAGCTTTATGAATCATCATGGAATTTTGTATTGTGGAACTGATGAATTATCCAGCTGGATTCAGAGTCTATATCGTAGAGAATATGCCATAAAGAATGAAAAGCTTCTCAATGGCTAACTCTGAACATACAGCCGATGTAAATAAAGGTTTCCTGTTATCTCGTCAAAGCTTTGACCGTCAGGGACGATCGAATATCAATCTATGGCTTTCTACAGAAAAAGGGCCGGTCAAACTGAGTATTTCTAATGAACATCCAGTGTGTTTTGTAGAACAATCTAATACTCAAAGAGTAGATATTTTGCTCAAGAACCTGAATAATAATTACTCAACTAAACCCCTTGAACTTCATACTTTCTCACAGCAAGTCGTAGCTGGGCTCTATTTCAATAATCTGAGAACCTTTTATGATGTCAGGACTATTCTCACAGAAGCCGGGGTTGAGGTATATGAAGGAAATATCAGGCTGGAAGAGCGGTACCTGATGGAACGCTTTGTGTATGGAAGTATTGAGTTTTCAGGAGATGAAAGTTCTTTAGCTGAACAGGCTAAAAGTGGTTATATCGAATACAGGAATATCAGAATTAAACCTTGTGACTATGTTCCAAACCTTAGTGTAGTTTCATTAGACATCGAATGCTCAGAAAGAGGAGAACTATACAGCATCGGTTTTTATAGCGGTGAGACAGATCAGGATAATCTGCCAGGCTTTAACAAAGTTATCATGATCAAGTCTGAGCAACTGAGTGAAAAGGAAAGTGCTGAAAATTATATTGAATGGGTTAGCAATGAAATTGAATTATTACAGGCGTTAGAATTAACCATTCAGAGTATTGATCCGGATGTCATTATAGGTTGGAATATTATTAATTTTGATTTTCGGTTACTGGCTAAGCGCTCTGCTTTACACAATATAAAGTTAAGACTTGGGCGTGATAAATCTGTAATGCGCTGGCGTGATAGTCGCACAGAAAAAAATCAGGGCTTTATTACCATAGATGGTCGCATGGTAATAGATGGAATTGCAGCGCTTAAAGCTGAAGCTTACAGTTTTCCTAGTTTCAGTCTGGAAGCTATCGGCCTGCATTTTCTAGGTCGAGGAAAGGAAACTGATGATGTCGAAAATCGACTTGAAGCGATCACCCATGACTTTAAATTTAACAAAATAAAACTGGCTAGTTATAACTTGCAGGACTGTGTTTTGGTCTGGGATATTTTCGAAAAAATTAATCTCATGGATTATCTTATCTTCCGCAGTCAATTAACCGGACTAGAGCTGGACAGGGCTGGTGGATCGGTTGCGGCATTTGTAAATTTGTATTTACCCAAATTACATCGGCAGGGTTATGTCTCTCCTAATTTACCGAAAGGAGGAGGACTAGCGAGCCCTGGTGGTTATGTCATGAGCTCAAAACCCGGTTTATATAAAAATGTGTTAGTGCTCGATTTTAAGAGCCTGTACCCTTCAATAATACGCACATTTAAAATTGACCCGTTAGGTCTGATAGAAGGGCAAAAAGATCCTGATAATGCAATTGAGGGGTTTCGTGGTGGATGTTTTTCAAGAGACAAACATCTGCTTCCTGAAATTATTACAGACCTGTGGGCAAAGCGAGACCAGGCTAAAAAAGATAATGATAAGGCTCGTTCACAAGCCATTAAAATCATAATGAATTCATTCTATGGTGTACTCGGTTCAGGTGGTTGTCCTTTCTATGATACAAAACTCGCTAGTTCGATTACCCTTCGCGGACATGAAATTATGCAGCAAACTGCCAGCTGGATAGAAAGTAAAGGGTATGAGGTTATCTATGGTGATACCGATTCTACTTTTGTGCTGTTAAATGAAAAGGTGACTGATGAGCAGGCTAATGAAATAGGTCAAACACTTGCTTCAAAAATAAATAAAAAATGGCAGGTAAAATTAGCTGAAGAGCATCAAATTGACTGTTTTCTTGAGATAGAATTTGAGTCTCACTTTTCAAGATTTTTAATGCCTACTATAAGAGGGTCAGAGCAAGGCAGTAAAAAACGTTATGCTGGATTATTGAAAACAGCTAAAGAAGAAAAGCTGATTTTTAAGGGTCTGGAAAATGTTAGAACTGACTGGACGGAGCTTGCCAGGAATTTTCAGATGAAACTTTATCAAATGGTATTTCATTCTGAAGATCCAACTGATTATATCCTGGAAACTGTTCGTCAAACGCTTTCTGGAGAACGGAATTCAGAACTGGTTTATCGAAAACGACTGAGAAGAAATCTAGCCAGTTATGTTAAAAATGTACCGCCACATGTAAAGGCTGCTCGAATTGCTGACGCAGAAAATAAAAAGCAGGGCAAGCCATTAAAATATCAAAATAAAGGATGGATATCTTATCTTATGACCACAAGCGGGCCACAGCCGATGGAGTATGTGTCAGAAAATATTGATTTCCAGTTCTATGTGGATCGACAGATAGAACCGGTTGCCGATGGAATCCTTCCATTTATAGGGTTGTCATTTAAAGAAATTGTTGATCTGCAGATGACTTTATTCTGAATATATTTAATGGTTATGTATAAAAATCATGCAAAGCAATAAATAATTATTGAAAAAATAAGGAACACGAGTGAATATTAAAGCAATTCTTTTTGATCATGATGGAACACTGGTTGATTCTGAAACGATACATTATGAGATGTGGAAAATAATATTGGAGTCATATGGAATAACTTTAACGCTAGAAGACTATATTCAGAACTATGCGGGTTTTCCCACTATTTCTAACGCAGAGACCATGACAAACAGATATTCTGCTTTATCCGTTACTGCGTCGGTCTTGATTGATGCAAAAAACTCTGCCACAAAGTTATTTTTATCCACGCAAGCATTTCCACTGATGAAGGGGGCTCGTGAATCAATAAATTATTTTAAAGAGCAGGGCCTCAAAGTTTCAGTTGTCACTGGGGCTAGTGGTGAAGGTGTTAAAAACACGATTAATTCGTATGACCTTAAAAGTTCTATCTCTACGGTTGTTTCAGGTGATGATGTCAGGAAAAGCAAACCAGCGCCAGATTGCTATTTACTTGCAACACAGAGATTGGGATTGCATGCATCTGAATGCATCGCCATTGAAGATTCTGAAAATGGCGTTGCTGCAGCTGTCGCGGCTAATGTTACCTGTGTTGCAGTTTCTGGTTCAATGTTAAAACATCATGATTTTAGTAAAGCGGTTAAAGTTTTCACCAATCTTGATGAGGCAAGACACTGGATTGTAGAAAGTTACGAATTCATTTGATAGCTTCAGTAACTTCACGGCTTACATCAGGAGCTTGTAACTTTATTAATCTCAGTTCTCTAATTAAACAATACTCTTTAGAAGCAGTGCTTTATCTGTTATCCACTATCTAGAAATGTAGTCAAGTATGATGTAGGGTGCCGCCGTGCGCACCATTTGCGCATATCATTCATGACTCTGCAGTGTTTTCGCAAGATCAAGCAGCAAGGTTTTTGATTCAGACTTCATATTTGAAAAAATCATCATGATCTCTCTTAAATCATCCGGAAAAAAATTACTTAAACCATCGTTCTCTATATGTTGTTCGTCCATCCAGCTCTTTCTTTTTTCCAGAGAGAGTTCAATGTTTTGAGAAAAGTTGTCTGTAATTTCAAGAAAAGGATTATTTATAAATTTATACAGTTCCTTACGTGGTAAATTAATACGTATACAAAATTTAACCAGTTCATCCTCTGTCAGACTTTCACAGACCTGGGATAGATTTTGATGTCTAATGGCTTGTTTATCCCTCTCGGATGAGCGAATACTACCTATGCCAAAACTGATCCAGCAGGGATTGGTCTCGGTCAGTTTTGCTATCTGTTTTATATCTAATGGATTGGGTAAAGAGGTTCCATTCTCGTAATTTCCAAGCCTGCTTTCGCTCCAGTCATCAATATCTGTTGTCAGGGACGTCAGGGTATTAAAGCCAGCCATTTTACGTGCCTGTCTGATACGCTTACCGACAATTTTTTTATACTCGACTAAATTTACAGTATTTTTTTTCATGTTTAAGTTATTGAGATTTAACAGTAATTTTAGTTATTTTATCACGACAACAAGAATCTTGTAAAATAAACTTGATAACTTGTAAATACTATTTATACTGCATGTCAGTCTTAATACTTTTGGAGCACGCTATTTCAATGAACTTAATTACTCAACATACTCTGATTTCAAAGCAGGCCTTTGCGGTAGCTGTTGGATCGATATGGCCAGTAGTTATTTGTCATGCTCATCTCTACTCAAATTATGAAACCGTCATGCTGTCCAATCAGGATTTCGGTATGTAGGTAGCTCTTCAGAATAGTTCGGAGGGCTGCTTAAAAAGCACCTTCGAAGATAAAAAACCCAGGGTGCTTTGAAAAGCACTCTGGGTTTTTTTTTGCCTCACTGTAAAGGCGAAGTAAAAGGGACAAAGCTATAGATTAGCGATGGAAGTTAATATTAAAAAGAGGAGGAAATATAATGATTGATCATCAATTTTTTTTACAATGTAATATTCGAGGAAGACCTTCTCCAACGGATGACCTGGGAGGGTTTATGAACCATTTTGTACAATTTGAAAGAGCTGTAAAGAGTATGAAGCTTCCCGGAAACAGGAAGAAAGCTAACTCACCTAATGCACTCTGGTTTATTCGTAAGGGTTTCTTGAAGAATAGAGAAGATCCAAAAATTGTTGATGCATTATTTCATGCTCAAAAAATTGTGGATTAAGAAAAGAAGGGGGCGGAGTCGATCAAAATGATGTTATTGTTCTAACGGAGAAACAATAAGTTAGTTCACATAAATATAATATCGCTACCGACTCCGAACCCCGGTGTTATAACAAAAGAATCATAGGGTAAGGAAATGGAAATAAAAATTCGACATGCTGAGAAAAAAGACATAGCGTCCATAAAAGCAATTTATGAACAGCCTCATGCCATTAAGGGGACTCTGCAACTGTCATATCTATCAGTAGCGCAGTGGGAGTCTCGCTTTGAAAAATGGGGCGATAACATGCAGAACTTGATAGCGGTAGTCGATGAAAAGGTAGTGGGACAACTTGGCTTACATTTCTTTATTGGTCATAGGAGAAAACATGTTGCCTCATTTGGTATGGCGGTATGCTCATCAGTTTTAGCTCAGGGAGTGGGTAAGGCCATGTTAAATGCTGCAATAGATACCTGCAATAACTGGCTTAATATTTCCAGAATTGAATTACAGGTATTTGTAGATAATGAAGCTGCTATAGCTTTATACAAAAGTTGCGGCTTTGAAATTGAAGGTACCAACAAAAAATTTGCATTTAAAGCAGGGGGATTTGTTGATGCCTACTCAATGGCAAGGTTGCGTTGTTAAGTTGTATAAATTAATTGAGGAGAAGTGAATATATTGATATTCGAACTGCCATCGAAAGTGATTTGGATGCCATTTGTATTTTGTCGGATCAGACCAATGCATTTCATCACGACAATTCACCGAATGTTTTTTCATTGCCAGCAAATTCAGATAGAGACAGAATATTTTGGATTGAAATACTGGAAGATGAGAGTTCGGTATTTTTTGTGATTGAAGATGTTGATAAAGTTCAGGGGTTCATTACAGCTAAAATCATTGAAAATACGGTCATCCCTTTTTTGGTTCGGAAAAGGGTGTGCCGCATAGGAACTATTGTTGTTGCTGATACCTGTCAGCGAAAAGGAATGGGTAAAGCATTGATGCAAAAAATTGAGCAATGGGCACAAGCTGAAAAAGTTGATGATATTCGACTTGAAGTAATGGAGTTCAACAAAAATGCCCAGAAATTTTATGAACTACTGGGATTTAGGGTGCATTCACAGAACCTTTCTAAAACAATAGTGTAAGCAAGCTTCTTTAATGGGACAGTTATAATTGTAAGGTAAATATTATGGATTTTGAAAATTTTCTAAATAGGGCATGGAATGATCATGCCGAAAATACCAGTCGTGTTGCTGGGGAGCTTTACAAAGGGGTGGAGTTAATAATAAAGGAGGATCAGATTGCTCAAATGAGCCAGATTGTCACCCATGTATTTGGTGAGCATCTTGGTAACTGGAAAGAGGGAATAGATTTGCTTGGTAAGATCAGGGCTATACCAGTTTGTTCATCAATTGGTAAAGCTGCTATAAAGAGGGCAATTGCGGTACTAAAAATGGCTTCTGGCGAAAATGTAAATGTTGATGATTTTACACGATCAGAACAGATAAGAATTTATGCATTAACAGCCTCTGTTTTATGTGGTCAAAACAAAATTGATACTGCAAAAAAGTATATGCAGATGGCAATTGAACAGGCTGAGATAGAAATTCTTGATAATGACCCTGTAAACAGAGTTCTTGCAATAACAGGGAATAACCTGGCCTGTAGTTTTGAAGAAAAAAAGAGTCGCACGACAGAAGAGACTGAAATGATGATTCTCGCAGCAAAAACTGCCAGGAAGTACTGGGCGATTGCAGGTACCTGGTTAGAAGTTGAGAGAGCAGAGTATCGCCTTGCCATGACCTTTATAAAGGCAAATGAATTAATTCAGGCTTTGGAACATGCTCAGGCGTGTATTGAAATTTGTGAAAATAATAATGCTGAACCTATTGAGTATTTCTATGGTTATGAAGTATTAGCCCTTGTAGAAAAATATAGTAGTAATGAGTCGGGGTTTAATAAGGCTCTGGGTAAAGTGCTCAGTTATTTTGAAAAACTGAGTGATGATGATAAACCCTGGTGTGAACCTGATCTACAAAAGCTTGAAAGTTTAAAATTTAAGAATTATGTACAGTAAATAGTATTTTATATTGATACTTTAATCTGTGATTGAAAATTACCCGGTGGTTTAATGCAAGGTTTGTAAAGACCGGTTTCGAGGATTTCACCGTGCATGGGTTTATAGTAGAGGTTGTAAAGTTGCCCGGGAAAGAACCATCAATCGATATGAAAAAGAACTGGGTCAGGAATGCAGATGTAGAAGTTTCCTACAATTCTCCTACATGAAAGTAGTAGAGAAGAGTCTAAGACATTGAAAAAATGGTGGCTACACCGGATTTGAACCTGGGACCATCATTATGAGTGCAAAATTATAAAGTGTTTTCATTGTTATAAAAATGCGATAAATAGTTATTAACTTTACTTAAATCTAGTAACTGTTTGAAATACAAGTAGTTTTAAGTAATCGCTATAATACATTTAATGCAAGTCTATTCTGGCACATAACGATTACCACTTTCATTTGTATGATGAAAGTGGCACGATAGATATTTGCGATTATGACCTGTCCACTCTTTTTACGATGTCTCTAAAAAAGAATAATATCAGCAATTTAGATCTCGAAACTACTTTCACTCGAATCCAAGCTTTGTTTGGAGTGGACAAAAAATATCTAGCCATTCGCAACCTAATTCAAAGCCTTCAGAAACTAGTTCTAGCAGGAGCTGGAACTGATTTGCTACGCTCTGATAACGGGTTTGAGTTTAGTGACGACCTTGAAGCTCTAGATGCTGAACTCGCTGAAAAAAGTCTTCATCTATCAAGTGCGGCAGGAGTGCTTCAGAATCCAGCCAAAGGACAGTTATCAGTTAGCCCGGTCGCGTCCGCTATTTTGCAGAATGTCCACGAAGATATCTTTGAGCAGTACGCTGGAATCTGCATTTTATTAGTTCATCATCTTGCTTGCGACTCTTTAAGTAAAGAGACCCTGAACCGCCTTGCAGACAAAGTTAGAATTTCTGCTCGTCGATACGAGGGTGAGGTTATCTACAAATTACTACCAAAGTCAGGAAAAGATCCTTCTGCCTTCGTCAGTAATTTCCGCACGATTAATTTAAACCTGAAAGAGCAGTACAAACAGGATCAGGAGTATACTGAACTGATAGATGCTCTTCTGCTACTTGCAAATGTCAAAATAAGAAAAAAACGACAACCGGTTAATCCGGTATCAAATATTGAAAATCTTACTCAGGGATACTCGCCAAATTTTCTATCAAATACTGGCGAGGTATCGCCATTATTTCTCGGTGTAGTAACTCAAGAGTTCGAGGATTCTTCCGATGATTATGGCGACTCTTTTAAAGAAGCTCCTTCCTCACAACTCATTTATCAAGAGGACTTTAATCTTGATCGTCTCGATTTACCAGATCTGGCTTTTGAGGAGATTGCTCGACAAGCCGGTTATTGGGTTGATAAAAATAGTCAGCTTTCCTGTTTTAATCGGTCAGTTTTGAATCCAATTGAAAGAAACCGCTTAGTGAATAAATTGTTGTATTCTCTAGAGTGTGACATATTTGAGGAAAGCGTATTTTCAGTTTTGATTGCAATAAGCTTTGCTACGGGGCTTGAAGTTCTCGCTGTTTGTCGGGCGGCTCTTGGTAATGATCACCCGGGTTCCGTTTTTACATATGATGGATGCTATATCCGAAATGTATGGAACGCTTCAGAGGCGGATAAGCGGAATAACAAGCGAACTCAGCTTAAGAAGAATACAGACCTGCTGTCCCATATAGATTTACAAATGCCAGGGCCTATCAGGGTTTGGTTTGCAAAGTATAGGGATCGTTTGAGGTTTTACTCAAACTTGGGGTCGGTAATAGGGTTGCAAGAAGAGCTCATTATTGATGGCCTCAAATCCAGAGTAAAGTCGTTTCGGGAGCAAGGTAGGTATCATATTACACTTCCCAGAATCGAAGCTGCTCTACCGACAGGACTCACAATTAGATATAGAAACCCAGTAATTACCACTTTGTTGGCGGGAAGTATTGACCAGCCGCCGCCAGTACTAATGTATTACCACAGTGTCAGTGACGATGACCTACGGGATGCATATGAGACAGTCTCCAATTCTCTGTTTTCTGTAGAATTGCTGTGATACTTCATAACAAACGTTACATAGATCAGGTTGAGCTATTAAGGTTCGTTAAAAAAATTCGACGCATAACAAAATATGCATTACGGCAATGGGATAAGAACCCGGTGTCTGCACACAACGCATTGACACAATATTCGTTGGCTATGTTGTATTTTTCCACTGCTCATAGACCAGTTGTTGACCCATTTTGTTATCGCCAAGACATTCATATCGATCGAAATCGTTGCATTGTCAGTGACAAAGTTGTTTCTTCCCGCCACGAATATCGAATTGCACCTCTATGCGAAACGGCTGCTGCTCAGTTGAAGTTCTATATAATGCATCTTAAGCAGTTAAAGCTACGTTTAGAGTCTTTAAAAAATGACAACGCTAAAGCACTGTCCTATTCTATAGGGCGCATGATCGATAATAAGGAAAATCATGATATCCCGATGTTCTTTCTATTGGACGAACTTGGTGCTCCTGTCCGATCAATCATTCCAGGCGAACAGCAAAGTTTCTGGAACCAGTTGGCCGATATCCCATTGAACTACGGCCGGAGTTTTCTGGCAACCGAATTATTTAAAAAGGGTATTGCACCTGACATGGTCGAGGCATTGCTCAATCACACCGACGGAGTGCGCCATTTTTTCGGGCCACGATCGATACGCTCACCCATGGGATTTGTCACTGAACTGCAAGCTCCTATAGATGAGCTTATCTTAAGCATTGGTTTTGAACCTATCGGCCCCATACGTCATGTCAACGGTTATCGAAAAAGAGGAAGAAAGCAGGGAGAAAGAAAACAATTGGACAATGTCAGGTTGATGAAAAATGAGAATCTGGGGTCGGTTCATCGACATCTAGAACGTGAAAAACGTCAAGTTGAAATAACAAAGCTAGTTTATGAGCAAATCAAATTGGCAGAGCTCGAGGGTGTTAAACGGATCACGGAGGAAGCTGTCAGTGAGCTCGAAAATCAGATTCTACTTCAGGCTAAGGAACGAAGACTTAGTGAGTCCGCTGTAACATGGCAGCTTTATGCTGTTTTAATGAAGTGGAGAAAATCGGGCGTTTCAATACAGGGGATAGGGCATCGAATCCGGATGCAGGTGGAGGGATCACCAATCAAGCAGAATAATTTCAAGATGTTAAGGGAATATGATGATTTAGCCGCTGCATTCATCACACATCTTGATAAAAAGAGTAAAGAGAGTCGAAACAAACCACTCCGGCCTTTACTTTCTGAATTGATACTGTCCGCCGCTCTGTTTGGAGGTCTCGCAAATCAAGAGAATATTATGGGTCTGCCTGGTCGGCTAAAGAGTGAAATCTATGTCGAGGGAGGGATTCTGTCTCTTGAGTTTGATGACTCGCGGTGGTTCCCTGACAATTTATCCAAGGCATTTATCATCGGTCATATTCAGTCAATAAAAAAACACCCTGAGATGGTTGAACCTGATAGAAATGAAATAAAGAAGGGGGTTCAGGGTTTACTGAAGGAGATAGGATTCGGAGTACGCCAAAAAAAGGATGTGATATCTTATTTAGAGGGCATGGCCAGGGTATACCTCAATTACTATAGTCCTGGTTTTATACGGTCGGCGGCGCTAGGGGAGCGTGCAAGCAAGAGTTTACCTGCTTCAGCCTGGGTGCGATTAATTCGTGATGAACGTTTAGATTGCTTGGCACAAGAAGATACGGTTTCAAGTCACGAGAGTAATGAGCTGGAGAGTGATTGGTTACCTAATCTCCAGAAGACTGTTACAGAAGGATCATTAGGTGTGAAGACTTTTTGCAAAAAAATTAAGAATTTGATCAATATTGAAATTAAAGGGCTAAATTCTAAAGATGCAAGACGAAGTAAAGGCGCCAAGAAACTGTTAGCTAAATCCATTTTGAATTTCCAAGAAACAAATAACTCTTTGTCCCTCCTGGAAAGCCTTTTGTGTGCATGGATATGGAAACTTTGCGGACATGGGCCGGTGAAAAAGGAGATTAAGCTAGAAACGATTATGGACTATTTTTTTGAAATCGGTGAACCACTACTTTCTATAGCCGATCATAATGATTTTCTGGATTTAAATGATTTCGAATATGAAGAAATTTATCTCAGGGTGCTGGATTATGGCTCTTTGCAAAAAGGGCGTTCCCCGATTGGCAGGCTATTCGATTTCCATACTTATCTGATAGATCATTATCTAGTTGAGAGTCCTGACTGGAGCGTATTATTTGCCGAAGCGGGTTTAAAAGCATCTAAACCGGAGATAGACGCTAACCTGATCACTCATCAGGAATACCTGAAATGCCTAGAGATTTGTGTCAATGATGAGTCTTTGTTTGAGCAAAAAAGATATCAATATGGGTGCATTTTACTCTTGGGTTATTGGTTTCAACTTCGGTTTGGCGAAGCAGTCCGCCTTCAGTTTCGTGATATCCAGTTCACAGATGATCTTGAGCAGGTTTGGGTGCAGGTTACAAATAATATATTCCATCGACTGAAGTCAAGTTCTGGTGTTCGCCAAGTACCTCTTTTGGGTTCTCTTACTGGTTTGGAAAAACAGGTGCTGCATAGAGTGCTGACTAATGCGAAAATGAATTTTGAAGCTGATAATCTTGCAGCTTTGTTAACCAGTGACGGAACACGGGATCTAATAGATCGAGGAAAGGCTAGTCGTTACATTAATGAATTATTGAAATTTGTGACAGGTGATCCGGCAGTTCGATTTCATCATTTCAGGCATGCAGGATTCACACGGTTAATTGTCCTATCCTTTACTAACGCAGAGAAAGATTGGAAATACCTTTTATCAAGTATGGAAAATTCAGTGGATGCTGAAAAGAGAGCTGTAATATCTGGCAATTTTGATATTGAACAAAACCCATTGGTTGCCGCCGCAGATATAGCGGGTCACTCCTCTGAAGCGGTAACGCTATCAAGCTATTTTCATCTTCATGATGTAATGAAAAAGATCTTTCTCAATAAATGGTTGCCAGAATTAAATCGGGATATTCTGTCCTATGCGATGAATGAAAAATATGGAACCCTTCAGCAAAGGATAAAAAGGTTCCAGAATAAAGGCATAGATGAAATAGAAACAGGTATCAGAACAAACAAAATATATCAAAAAATTAGAGAATTTTTATATACGACTATTCCAATAAATGAAATTCAAAGTTTTACTGCTCCGGAGGAGGGGGAGATACAGCTGTCTTTACTGAGAGTGCATCGAATACTAGAGATGATATGTATCAAAAAGAGACCCCTCTCGAGTGTGTCTGATGGGGTTGGAATCGACTTGGAGCATTTAAAAGCAATTTTATGTATTGCATTTGATGTGGAGAGAGAATCGGGGTTTAATAGATACAGAGTAGAAACTGTTGAAAACAGTCAGTTGATAATAAATTCAATCACTGATTCTAAAGAACTAAAACAGAATAGACTTCACAATTTGAGATTGATCAATTTATTGAGCCGGCTGGATCGTAAATTCATAGAACATGATGTTAGTTTTGAATTAAAATTAATCAGGCGTGGATTACAAGCTTGGATACGAGCACACAAAAGGGGTGAACTAATATTTGTGACTATGAATGAAATTGAAAATTTCATTACTGCATTCGAAACGCTAGGATTTGAAGGGTCTCATTACGTTCTAGATGTGCCTTTAAATTCTTCGTTGAATTCTGAAATACAACAGTTAAAAAATAGCAGAGGAATTACAGTTTTTGAAAAAGGTAACGTCTCTTTTTCTCACGAAAAATCATCTACTTTACGAGAAAACCGAGCTGAACTATCAATAGAATTGCACAGTGAAATTAAAACAAATAATACATTGAATGCAATGATGTTTTGTCTAGCTATATTACTCCGAGTGAAGAACAATCTTGAGCTTTAAATTGGAAGGCTTGGTCCTATCTTTAAAAATTCTTTTGCCATAAATTTTTTATTTGATGCCTCACCTGCAATAATTTTTTTCTCAAAATGGCCAGTAATTTTTACATGATGTTTATGATGAAAACAATTCGATATTTCATCTCTTGAACTTTGCATATTCTGCCAGCAAATATCGGTTATCTTTTTATTGTTCTCACCCAATATTTTTGCTGTAAAATCCATGTCATTTAAACATACTATTTCACCAAATACTTCATACACTTCATCGTCCTCAAAAATTTTTGGTTTAATTGCAACATTGCTGGCATCGATGTTAATCCAGTCGAATCCGCTAATTTTTATGCTCAGTTTTCTAACATTATTAACTGTTGTTTTACGAAATAAATTTACTAAACTACGCAAATAATCTGATTCGACTTCTACGCAATAATTATTTATTTTTTTATTTTTTTTACAGAGTAAAACTTGATGAGGCTCGTATTCACTTATAGACAAAATCTGATCGAAAATTGAAGGAACTTGCTGAATTAATTTTATAAACTCAGAAGTAGTAATGCTAATTTGTTTATTAATATCTTCATTAACAGTCTCTGTCGGATTTAAAACCCCTAGTAGTAAAATAATTTTATTATCACTTTTACTATTAATCACATTGATTGATTCAGCTTCGAAAAGAAGTTTTAATTCATCGCTAAGAAGTTGATAAAAATAATTAATAAGTTTCTCTGTGATCTTCTTAACATAAGTTTCATCTCTTTCGTCCTTCTCTCTCCACGCAACACTCTCTGATAATTGGTCAACTTGAACTAATGATTTAATTTGAAATACTTTCATCATAACTCCGTAAATTGTATTGATTAAATAACACCGTATTTGACATACAAAACTACAGTTCAATATTTAACGAATTAGAAATTTTACAGAGTTAAATTATCGATACAGTCAAAAAATCACCCCTTTTCGGTTATTTATTTTGGTTAAGTGTTAAATTGTATCGAAAACGGCCTCAGTTATTGCGCTGAAATGCCAATGAGGGTGTCCGACTTGACACTGAAATTTATTGCTAAGCAGGATAGGGCGCTAATTTAATGAGTCAGGTTACCGGTTTAATATCATGATATTGATATGGCATAAATGTGTTAAGGCACTAATTATTTTATCTAAACCTGTCGCTGAAAAAGTTAGCATAATTTGCAGATGTAGGGTTACAGAATTGCTATGATTAGTGATAATGTGATTTCTGAACCAGGCAGTAACTTTATACAGAAACTGCCAGGTCAGTTTTTTACAATCCTTGAGATAATTGAACTCTCTCAGTTGAGATCAGTGTAATTACTTTTTCTCCGGCATGTTTTCACCGAAACCTTTGAATATCTGTTCGACAACTCCAGGTGTTGTGGGCGGCGGTGGGTAGGGATATAGCTGGTCTTCAGAATTTGCACCGCTAGACACGGCTTTAGCCAGAGTGACGAGTTGATAAAGACTGGACTCTTTATATTCGTTTTCGGCAGATATTTCCTTATCAATTCTGCCGCTCCAGACATTGAGTTTTTGTTCAAGATCATAAATACTTAATGCGGCAGATACTTTTCGAAATGATTTAGAATAAACCTTTCCCTTCTTCTTTTTTCGGGTCTTCAGGAAAATTAGTGGGTAAAAAATAGTATTATTAAGCAACTGATGTAAAGAAAAATAAAATAGCGCACCCTGCAACCAATCTGAGAAGATGAAGTACGACCAAGCACTTCACTCAGAACAGAAGACAGGATGCACCTCAAGACTATCCTAAACCGCGCACAGAAATACAAGTCTTTTGTTTATGGAAAGATTAAATGGATAGACACAGGAAGCGTATCTGAACTTGAGGTGGAAATAAAGGCCAGAGCAAACAGTCAAGCTGTCTGTTCAATCTGTGGGTGTAAAGCGAGTGGATATGACCCTTTACCCGTTGCGCAGACATTATCATGCGACAGCTCAGCTATTCAGGTGGGGTTGGGCATAACCAGCTACAGCAAATTAGTGAGCGATTTAGAGGTGCTACAGAAGAGCAACAGACGGAGGCTCTTGATATGGCTGGTGATGCATTGGCGACGTTGTCAATCGGCTTAGTCGATACAGATTCCATCAGGCTATATGCCCCGCGCAAACCGAGGGTGGTTAACGGCGCTGTGGAAGTTAATTATGAGAATGATCTGGAGTCGCGCAAAAAAATGTTTTTACAGTCAGCCGTTGATCTGGCGTTTAACTTCAGCAGTAGCACGCAACGAGACTATGTGGTTAATGCACTGAGCGAAGGGCATCGCATTCATAGTCAGAACTTACCTATACCGGAGTCAGGGTTTTCAAGGAAGATCATGCAAATGAACAATCCAAACAGGAACATCATTTTTTACCTGATTATGTGGAAAAATTTGTGGAAAGCTATTTTCCTGTTTGGGATAGACATCATCAGCAGGTCATAGGTGTTGTAGAACTGTATAAATCTCCGGTAGCGCTGTATGAAACTCTTCGCGAGGGTCGCATTCTGGTGATCATTGTTTCGCTGTTTAGTGGTGTTGTTCTATACAGCTTTTTATACTGGATAGTCAAAACTGCACATCAACTTATTGAAAGCCAGCGTTTACGTATTAAACTGGCTAGTAGTCGAGCGGTCGAATTAAACGAGCAGAATCTCAGACGCATTGGTGCAGAGCTACATGACGGTCCTGCACAGTGTATTGGTTTTGCGTTACTGAAACTGGATTCGATTACAGAGGAAACAGAAAATCAGCAGGTAAAGACGAACTATGATGTGATTGAAAAAATACAGATCGTTTTGAACGATGCCTTGCAGGAAATACGCAGTTTTTCTGCCGGGCTGGTGATTCCTGAATTAAAAGACCTTTCAGCAAAGGATGCCATCTTAAAAGTTATTGAGAAACACGAAAAAAGAACCACAACTCAAGTAAGACATCAACTGAATGAATTACCAGATGAGCTCAAATTATCGATTAAAATCTGCATTTATCGGTTAGTCCAGGAAGGACTGAACAATGCCGTCAGACATGAGCTTGGAATTGATCAGCAAGTGATTGTCAGGCATAAAGAAAAGCAGCTTAGGCTGGAAATTAGCGATGCAGGCCCAGGCATGAATGACGAGGATCTGGAAAAACTCAACGATACCGATCATCTGGGTTTACGTGGTCTACGTGAGAGAGTCGAAAGCCTTGGCGGAAAGTTCAAGATCAGTAGCTTAAGTCAATCTCAAGGTGTACGCTTACTGGCTATTTTACCACTCGACGAATAATCTCATCCCCCCTTCTGCTTATCAGACCTTAGTCTGAATATTTTTAGACCAAAGCCCGATTGATTTTACAACCTTCGCCTGTAGCTCATTCATTCATATTGCTGCAAACTTCAATTATGGGAAATAAATCCCATTTATTAATTGTCTCATAATTCGAAAAACCAAATTTATCTCTAAGGAGAGCATCATGAAAAATAATATATTAGCTTCAGCAATTTCAACAATTCTTATAACTTCAGCTTTAACCGCATGCGGTGGTGGCGGCTCCACTGATGCCGCTGGCATTTCTGGTACAGCTGTAACATCTTCCGGTTCAATTTCTGAGTTTGGCAGTGTATTTGTTAATGGCGTACGTTATGAAACCACAAGCGCAAAACTTATTTCTGTTGATGATGACAATAACGTCTTACTCACCAACCCTACTAACGCAGAGTTACAGGCTAGAATTGGACTGGGCCAGGTCGTTACAGTCAGAGGAACACGTACCGATGACTCAAACGGTATTGCGACCACTATCAGTTTTGATAATGAGCTGGCGGGTGAAGTCTCATCTGTTTCAGTTGACGACGCTAGCTTCGTCATTCTCGGCCAGACCATTTCAATTACACCGGAAACGATTATTGATGATTCATTGATCGAAGCAGTACGCGGCACAGAAATTCCCAACGACCTGAAATTTGGTGATCTGTTAATTTCCGATACTCTGGATCTGTTATTACCGACAGGGACAGTAATTGTAGTCAGCGGCTTCCCTTCTCAAAATGGTTTTGAAGCCGCACGCATCGAAGGTGGTGCGCAGGTTGGAGGAGGCACTCCTGGTTTTGAAGCTGAGGTGAAAGGCACTGTTAGAAACCTTACGCCAACCCAGTTTGAATTGAATGGATTAACGGTTTTGTATGATAATTCAGTGTTGGATAGTGAAGATTTTAGCAATACCAGCCTCGAAGATGGCATGTTCGTAGAAGTTCATGGTAGCGCGAATTCGGCTACGCAGATCACTGCAGCTAGAATCGAGCGTGAAGATAACCTGCTGGATGATGATTTCAGTGAAGGAGAGCTTGAGTTAGAAGGTGTAGTACAGAAAATCATGCCTGATAGCACTGGAACCGGCGGCATCATTACCATCAACGGTATTGACATACGTGTTGATGATGTTAGTCAGTTCAGCGAAGGCCTGCGCATTGAAATTAAGGGTCGCCTGCAGAGTGATGGATCTTTCTCAATCACTCGAATCAAAGATGAACAGGAAGACAATGTTCGTATCGAAGATATTGCAGTAAGCGAAGATGGAACAAGCTTTACTACACGCCTGGGACTGGTCATCACTCCTACAAACAGAAGTAGACTTGAAGATGATACCATCGAAGATGACGATAACCTGTCGATCGCTTCTTTCCTGACAAATGTTAATGGAGAAAGAGTTGAAGCTCGTGGTTTCCCGCTTAATGCTGATATTGCCTGGACGCGTATTGAAATATCAAAAGATGATGATACTGACTGTCGCCTGAGAGGACCTGTCGATACATCAAGCATTACTGGTGATGCCAGTAGTTTCACCTTCAGTATTGAAGGAGTCACCATCAATGTCAGTAATATAAGTAGCAATAACTTTAAAGATAGTAATAACTTATCCATTGGCAAAGCTACATTTTTCAATGAACTGGACGAAGGCGATATCGTTCAGGCGAATAGCGACAAGGCTGGAACAGGTTGCAACACTGGAGAACTAACCGCTCGTGAAGTTGAGTTTGAACCGGAAGATTCTGTGCTGTTAAGTACATCAGACGACAGCAGTAATAATAGTAGTAACGATGGCAGTAATAATAGTAACGATAATGAACTGGTTGGATCAGTGAGTAATATTACAGCCACCAGCTTTGATCTTGCCGGAGAAACCATTACTGTCAATGCCGCTACTATCATCGATGACTCAATAATTGAAGATGCACGCGGTGTTGAGGTCAACAATGAAGAGTCCTTTGGTGACCTATCAGAAACACTGGCTCAATTGTTATCGGATGGTATGGGGCTTGAAGTGGTTGTTGACCGTTCAAATGGAATTGTAGCAGTAAGCATTGAAGATCTTTAATCCTCAAAAGTCACTTTTATTGTAGAGACTGTAACCTCTTCACCCGCCAGATAATCTGGCGGGTGTTTTTTTGCTGAATTAAAAGGTCTGAATAATAGGATAAAGCTAATGCTCTGGATTAATGGAAAATTCTGATGTCGTCAGAAATTTTAGTGCCAACTCAATGTTTACATATTTAATTAAGTTGTCTCTTCAACAGGCGGTCTATCAAATGCATGGCAAGATGATTTCCCAAATTATAATATTAGAACGACTAATTTGTATTCCACCTGCCAAAACCACCTTCTTTAGTTGATACCTGACACCATATTCTTTTTTATAATTTACTCATGGCATCATTTGAATTTCTTTCAGTTTCACTATCCAGCTTCTCGTTAATTACATTGGCTGAGATTGGGGATAAAAGCCAACTTGTCTGTATGACAGTAGCTTCCCGACACCGACCCTGGCCCGTCATACTGGGTGCGTCAACCGCATTTATTATACTAAATACTCTGGCGGTATTATTTGGTGCCAGTATTGCAGCCTGGTTGCCGGAACGCGTAATCGCAGGTTTAGTAGCTGTTCTGTTCGGTGCTTTTGCCATTCATATATTGCTAGACCAGAATGATAACAGTTCGGAAGATGTATTGGAGAAACCGAATCACGGTATTTTCTTGACCACATTCCTGTTGATTCTGTTGGCAGAGTTTGGTGACAAGACGCAAATTGCAGTAGCGGGACTTGCTAGCAGCATAGCGCCACTACCAGTTTGGATAGGTGCTACTATAGCGTTAATTTCAATCTCTATACTGGGAGTCTGGGCTGGCCGAACTATATTACAGCGATTAAAACTTAAGTGGCTCCGCAGGTTACTACTCGCCATATCCCCTGGAAGGAATCCTCAGCCACGATAGTTTGGGAAGAATTGCATAAACACCAGGTTGCAGACCGGACGATCTTATTTAATGCCGTGCCCTGGCATCCAGAAGGTAAGGATGGGCCCTTATCAAATCGCGCTCCGAATGCTGACGAAAAGAAAGCAGGGCAGAAGTGCCTGTCACTCTTCTTCGAGTTGTTTCAAGATATACCGGTAATGGCACTGGGTAATATTGCCGATGAAAGCCTGAACCGACTGTCCATCAAGCATACCAAAATTCGGCACCCTGCCAATGGCGGGGCACCTTTGTTTCGTGCCGGTGCCGAGATCTTTATCCAAAAGTGTCGCCGACAGCAGTAACAGCTACAGGTGAAAATTTATCTATGGGTTTTCAATATGTTCTCATGTGTTGAGAATTTAGCGATTTACTGAAAAGAGTAATTTGAGCATTTTTTAATTATCACATAAAGTATAAATTATTGAATGTTTTTTGGCTGTATCAACGAAAGGGATTTCTTTCAGTGATTATATTTCGGTTATGTGTGGGGATTGAGTTAGTATTAAAAAAAGTGGGTAACCTATTAGTGGGATTTAATCGAATTGAAAGTAATATAAAAAACTTTACCATGTCTCCTTCTCTACGCCAGTTTATGATTATCAGTATCATCGGTATGACGATATTACTAGTCTCATTGTTGTATTTTCACGTGGAACTGAGTGAAGGCTATCTTAAGGTTCACCTGGATACGCAAAATAAAAACCTGGCGATAGTATTGCGTAATTCGCTACTGGCAGAGGGACTTGAAACGGTATTGCTTAAAACCAAACAAGAGCTTTCAGATAGCGAACGTGAGCAAATAACTAAAACGCTGGAAAGGGAATTACGCTGGGTACCCGTTGTAAAAGTAAAAGTTTATAGCAAGGATGCCATGGTGCTATTTTCAACAAAACAGGATGAAACTGGGCAATCAGCAATAAACAATAAAGGTGTACAAATTTCGCTTGCAGGTACCGCTGTTTCAGGCCTGGTGCATCGTAATCATATAAATGATTTTGATAATCACGTTGAAATACTGTCTTTGCATCAACAGTATATTCCGATTAAAAATCATCTCAGCGGTGAGGTGCTGGGTGCATTTGAAATATATACAGATGTTTCATTGATTTTGAACAATTTAGAGGGAAAACAGAAAATAATTTTCTGGTCGATTGGCGGCATCCTGGTGACATTCTATCTGTCATTGGCATTTTCTTTTTTTGGAACTCACCGACTGTTACGCAAAGAAACTTTACAGCGTCAGAAACATTTAAATGAGCTTCAGTCAATACACTCTGAACTTGAGCAACGGGTTGAGCAGCGAACTGCAGAACTGGATAAATCTAAACAGTTTCTGCAGTCGGTAATCGATGGAATTGGTAGTCCTTTACTGGTAATCAGGCCTGATTTTAGCATTGCATTAATGAACAAGGCTGCAGTTAAATTAATTCCAGCTGATCAGGATATAGCTAACTACCGTTATTGTTACCAGGTGTCTCACCGCCAGAATAAACCCTGTTCCGGGGCTGATCATCCCTGCTCTTTTGCACAGGTTATGCAGGACGGCTGCACAGTGAGGGTCAGGCATACGCATTACGATGCTAATAACCGGCCAATGCTCGTCGACCTGGTATCTACACCGCTGTATTCGCCAACTGGAGAGTTTGAAGGGGTGATCGAGGTTGAACATGATATCACCCAATTAGTACAGATGCAGGCCGGCCTGGAGCAAAGTGAAGCTCGTTTACAGGCCATAATGAAAAACGTCCCCGATGCGATTGTGACCTGTGATTCCAGTTATGTGATTCAGAGCAATAACCTGGCTGCACAAAGTTTATTTAATGGGAAAGAAGAAGATCTAAATGGAACAAAATTTACCCGGTTTATCTCCGATGATAATTTGAAAATATTTCAGCCTGAAAATATGGGACGAAAACTTTCCATGCTGAAAGCTCTTGATGGAAAAGAATTTCCAGCAGATATATGGATTGGTCCATTGGAGTTTAGCGATGGGGTTAGCAGCTGTATTGCAGTAATACGCGATATTACCAAACGTTTACAGGCCCAGAGTGAGCTGGAGACAACACGCCAACAGTATTTTCACCAGGAAAAAATGGCTGCTATTGGGCAACTTGCTGCAGGTATTTTACACGAAGTAGGTAATCCTATTGCCGCCATTGCCGGTGCGGCCTCGGAACTTAAATCGATCAATGTCTGTGGCAGGAATCCTGTTGGTGATTGTCCATTTGAAGAATCGGTGAGTGAAAATATAAACCTGATTGATGAGCAAACCATCAGGCTGGCAAAAATAACGAGTGAAATAGCTGACTTTGCGTCACCCAAACCGCGCGATCGAGAATTACTGGATCTTAATGGATTACTGCAAAGCACTGCCAGGTTGTTATCTTATGACCAGAGGTTCAGTGCTATTGAAATGGATTTGCAGCTGGATAGAAACCTTCCTGCTATTGTAGGAGTTGCTGATCAACTGACCCAGGTTTTTATGAACCTGTTAATTAATGCGATGGATGCGAGTGCTATGGTCGATGGAAAAAAACATACTATTCAGCTAAAAACGCAACGGGATGGAGATCGAGTGCAGATCAGTGTGAAGGACAGGGGGCAGGGCATGTCTAAAGAGACATTGGGGCATGTTTTAGAACCCTTCTATTCCACCAAACCCGTGGGTAAAGGTAGCGGATTGGGTTTATCTCTCTGTGACACCATTGTGCTTGCGCATGGTGGCGTACTGAATTTTGACAGCGAACTGGGTAAAGGCACGACAGTAGATGTATATCTACCCATCGACTTGAAAGAATCAGAATAAGATTAAAGCTTTTATTTTGGCACGCTCTATGCAATTGTAAAATCAGATATTAAATCAGATATTAAATCAGATATTAAATCAGATATTAAATCAGATATTAAATCAGGTATAAATGACTGACTTAATTTAATTTACTCGTTTAAGATTGAAACCTATGCAAGATGAACAATTATTGTTATTTATAGCCTGTAGCTTTTACACAATTAGTTTCATTTTTACCTACCTGAGCAAAAAAACTTTTACATATCACATTGTTATCTCGAGCAGTATTTTGGGCTTGCTCATTCATACAGTCAGTCTGGGAATAAGATGGGGTCGAGTGGGGCATGGGCCATTTATTAACCTGTATGAAATATTAAGCAGTAATGTATGGAGCCTGATGCTCTGTTTTGTCATATTCATGATGCTGTCAAAGCAAAATGCACAGATGAGTCGTTACATTGTCCCTATTTTAGCATTATTAATGATCTGGTTAGTATTTACTCCTGCCAGAGATACTTACCTGCCACCTACCTACAATACAATATGGTTATATTTTCACGTATTTTCCGGCAAGTTTTTTCTGGGGCTATTGTTACTGGCTACTGGCATGGCTATTTTTGAACTGGTCGCCACAAAGTCGACCGATCGCTCAATTTCCATTCCGGCAATACAGTTATTGAGTTACCGTTTTTTAGCCTTTGCATTTTGTTTTGAATCACTGATGTTATTTTTTGGAGCGATCTGGGCACAGGATGCCTGGGGGCGTTACTGGTCCTGGGATCCACTGGAAACCTGGGCCTTCCTGACCTGGTTAAGTCTGGTCTTCGTGTTGCACTGGAAAACCAGCCACGGTCATCAAAAAATTTACCCTGTTCTGGTTTTAGCCTGTTTCGTACTGGCATTCTTAACTTTTTTCGGGGTGCCATTTATATCTACTGCTCCGCATAAGGGAATGATTTGATGAGCGTTACGGCAACGCATAAAAGACCCGCTAAATTTAGACGCTACGCTGGAGTATTAGTGTCGCTGTTAGTTATCATTGTGATATTGGGCTGGTTATTAAATCACTGGATGACAAAACCGCTCGTAACGAATGTAAGCTCTGAAAAAAATGAAGCTATACAGGTTAATGATCTGGATAAACTATTTTCTAAAGCTGTTACTCATATGCAGAAAAAAGAATATGCCCAGGCGGTGAATCAATGGCATCAAATACTTTTGATCAATTCGGCTATACCCGAAGTCAATGTAAATATGGGATTTTCTTTATTCGAGTTAGGTCGATTCGAAACTGCCAGAGATTTTTTCATTAGCGCGATGGAACAGAGTTCATTCCAGGCCAACGCTTATTACGGTCTTGCGATCAGCAGTGAAAAACTGGGGGACCTGGAAGGGGCTCTAGGTGCAATGAAGAGTTATATTCATCTCGCACAAAACAAACAGGATGAACCCTATCTGCGTAAAGCGAGGTCAGCGATATGGGAATGGGAAGCGCTGCTGACAGAGCAGCGTGAACAGAAAGATTCATCTATATCAGTATTGAAAGAGTCAGAAAAAAATAATTAAATCCGCTTGTCACAACCATATAAGTCATTCATGTTAGGTTAGTATTTCGGCAGGTTAGTGGTAGCAGCTATTAGCTGTCAAGCTGAGGTAAGCTTATGTGGCACACAACGACGTGAACCCAAGATGGGTGACCCCAGGATGGAGACACGATTCGAATGTTGTCAATTTACATCAAATTCTGACCGACCAATGGCGGGAGTTAAACTCTCTAGAGTTACACCTGTTCAATTGAATCTTTTTCCTATACTTTCGGCAGAACCCGATGTCGACTTCTCAAAGCGCTATACGATTCCGAAGTCCTTCTTCATTGGCACGATGGATAAGACGACGTATGGTTTTGGGTATACTCAACCGCCCCCAAGAATATCCCTGTTCAGCATTTTGATTGACTCTACGCTTGACTTGGACGCAATAATTGTTAAACCCGGAAATTTCCGTATCGCTAACCCCTCCATAGGCATCGCCGAACACATCATCGTAGATAAAGTCCAGAATTTCATCCAGTTTTATATCACCCAATTGTCCTCTGACAAAAGGAAATACCATTAAAATGAGTTGGCGCTCGTTATCTGGGCCGAGAGGTTCGGCCATAGCAGGCTGCCAATAAGGTATCGGAATGCCATGCATGTCCACAAGTGTCATGGCTCCATAAGAACCATATAGTTGAATCCTTCTCAAGTTGCGCAGTTGTTGAACCAATTTGGCTTCGTCGCTATACCCCAGTAAAGAATGCCTTAATGCGACGCGCTCTAGAAACTCGAGGTCAATCGGGTCCACCTCGAAAATTACCCCCTGAACATGCGGTAACAGTGACAATAACTTATCCCTCACATGTTCGAGGAACCATTCTGCTCGCTTCTGCTGTCGCCAGGCGCGGCTAACGCCGAAATAATTCCCAAAGCACCAGCTTCTCTCGGTATGTCCGGATAAAAATATGATTCCTATAACGTGATCCAGAATATGTAAAACCGCATAGAATTCACACCATTTATGACCGCTGATATTGGCCCGTCGGGATTCATCTATCCAGGTAATAATATCCTCGGGATCATCTCTCTCCCCTTCGTCAGGGAACAGCTTTTCGTAACACTTGAAACTTTCCGATAGCAGAATTCCTTGATCACCATCGGTTTCTGTAATATGGGTGACTCTTGGAAGAAGGTGGTTTACCAAATCATCCAGTTTATCGACGGAATTTTTTATTTTGAAGGAGCGCTGGATGGCAAAATCATAGACAAAATCGAGTGGCTTGCCGCTGTGAAAGTCCACCGGTCGATACTCGAGCGACTCCGGCTCTTTTGCTCCAATCACACCAATTATGGACGGGTATTTCGCATTGGACTGCTCCTGTCGCTCCAATGCCAGGCCCAGCTCTTTCGCAACCCAGTGAGAATCTTGCGAATCATTGCTCAAAAAAATAAGAAAATGATCAGCTTCGCGGATGTGATTTTCAACTTCATCCATGATTTTCTTTCCAAATGAAAGATCGCTTTCGTATGCCCATGCCTCTATATTGACTTGCTCTAGGGCGCTTTCTAGTTGGCGAACTTCGGTGGCTTGTTTGTGCGAGTGAGAGATGAATACTTTTGAAACCGGGTCAGTCATTGCACTAAACTCCCTTTGGCCGTTGAGTCATCCGATTAAAACGTAATCCGGATTTGAAAACAATCGATTGTTTTCAATATATCATCCCGTTCAGATAGGATGTACCACAAGTACAGAATTTTTCGATGACTTCATCTGGTGTTTGATTAGGATGTAATTTAGGATCGGCTTTCTACTTTTTAATCCTTACTCTCTAAATTGTTGAGCGGCATTGCAAGATACATAAAATAATGAGCGAGGAATCCCAAAATATCTAAGTATTCCGAATAAATAAATTCATACTATTTACATATTAATTCTCGACACACCACCAAAACTACCAATCCATAATGTTTTGTCCTGTTGTATATCCATGGAAAAAACCGTATTGGAAAATAATCCATCATGTGTGGTGAATCTATTGCTGAATTTTCCTTCAACCAACCGGGTGATGCCATTACTGGTGCCTACCCACAAAATGCCATTTTTGTCCTGATGCAACATGAAAATGTGATTCGAAGGTAGTCCATCTTTCACCGTGTAATTGATAAAATTTTCACCATCAAAACGAGCCAGGCCAGCCCCCCAGGTTCCCGCCCAGACTATACCGTCTGTATCGACTTCGAGTGCAACAATGTAGTTTGGGTTGTAGGCGGTATCAACATTCTGCAATCCCATTTCTATTTTTTGTCGGGCGTGATGACTGGATACTTTGGCTGGATCTGATTTGAAAGTATTGTCGCCCTTGACCAGTTCATATTCTGCACCCTGACCATTTTTATGATTCCAGCTGGCCCATTGATTATCCTGAAAACGGGATAGGCCGCCTTCGGTGGCAAACCACACTTCACCATTTTTACCCAGGTCAAGACCGTATACCCAGTCGTTCGGTAGTCCACCCTGAGTATTTTCTACGGTAAAGGTTTGCCAGGCTGTCGGATCTTCGAGCCTGCCCCCTTTAACCAGGTTGGCACCGGACCAGGTGGCTATCCATAGATCACCATTTGGCATGACCAGTACGTCATACACAAATGCATCGGCCAGTCCATGTGGCACATTGAAGATTTCAAATTTGTCCTTTATTTCATCATAAATGGCCAGCCCACCGCCGTAGGTACCCACCAGCATTTTAGTTTCTGTCCAGCGACTGACGTGAAAAACTCCATTGGCCAGTAAACCATTACGCACATCGAATAAACGGTAATCATCGGTTTCTGGTACATAACGGATGACACCACCAGATGTGCCTACCCAGACTTTATCTTGTTCAGCAAAAATAGATTTTACATTACGATTGCCCACTCTAAAATGAGTGAACTTTGCATTGTTATCCGCTTCAAAGTTAACCGCAACATCAGGACTATTGTTAACTGGAATCAAGTTTGGGGGATTATTTCCCACTATAGTATTTGCAGAGAGTTTTTCAGCACTTTGAAAACTGTCTACTGGCTTTTGCTGTTTACTGAACTGTGTTTTTTGAAGCTCAGTCAGGAAATAAAAGCCGAGTATGAGTCCAGCTGAAATCAGCAAAACTATAGAAAAGTATCTAGTATTCATGTCTGTTACTCCAACTTAAAAACTATTCAATTAATTTTTTTGGCAGACCGAGACGGGTAACACCACCCCGGCTGCCGACCCAGATATCGCCGTTAGGTGCAATTTGAATCGCGTAAATATCATTGCCGGGCAAACCGTCGTGAATAGTCCAGTTATTCCAGCTTTTTCCGTCGAAACGGGATAGTCCTTTATTGCTACCAAACCATAAAACGCCATCCTGGTCCTGTGCCATGCTGTAAACAATATTGCCTGAAAGCCCATCCTGTTTCATCAGGTTAGACCATTGTCCCTGGCTAAAATGAGCCACACCTCCGCCCCAGGTGCCAGCCCAGATAGAGTCATCATGATCGACCAGAATGCAAAACACGTAATTTGGGTTGTAAGTTGGTTTGCCACTGGCGAGTATGCCAAGATCATGTCGTGAACGTGTACCGAGTCCGGTATTGCGGCTGAAAGGCAGGGCGTCAGGGTTATCTCCACCCAGCCCATCCTGGTGGTTCCAGGATGTCCAGTTTTCCCCGTCATAACTTGTGACACCTCCTTCAGTGCCAAACCAGACTACCCCTTTGCTATCGACATCGATGCCATAAACCCATTCATTGATGAGCTCTTTGACATAGGTTTTAAATTCATTGGTTTTACGATTTAAATAATTGGCTCCTGCCCACGTGCCGATCCACAGGCCGCCGTCATGATCGTTGGCAAATGCGTAAATCCAGTAATCGGCCAATCCGTGCATCGGGAAATAGGTCTTCCATTCGCCGTCTTTATAACGTGACATGCCCCCCGCGTTTGTGCCAAACCATTTATAACCATCCACATCGATACCAATTCCAAAAACATATTCATTGGCAAGGCCATGATCTCTCGTAAAAGTATTAACAAGCTTGTGAGACTGCAAATTTATTTCATGCACACCCAGTGATGTACCGACCCATAACCGTTGAGTTTTAGCTTCTACGGCCAACGAACGGACATACACCGATTCCCCGACTTTGAAGACATCCATAATATCTGGGATAGCCGTTTTTTGTCGAATGGGTTGCGCTATTTGTGCTAATTTTTCGGTAACTGTTGAATTGGTTTGCGCTTTCTGTTCGGAACATGAAGCAGTAATAATCAGCAATACTAAAAACTGACTAATTTTAAATAAATTCATCGGTGGAGGGTTCTGATGTAAGCAATTACATCGAATATCTGTTGCTCTTTCAAAATGCCTCGATAGGCGGGGCAGGCTTTGTTACCTTTTTGTATTCGTTGCAGTAAAAAGAAATCTGAATTAAATAATCCCTGGCCACGTTTAAAGTTAGCTGCGTTAGCCATCGTGTTTTTTCCATTTAGACCATGACACATCAAACAATTTTTCTGGTAAATTACCTGTCCTTTTTTCAGGTCGGATGAGAAAGCGGCTTGAACTAAGGTAAGGGTCGCTATCGTCAGAATTGTTTGAATTTTTAAAATGTTATGTTTCATGGTTTCGCCTGCTGACTGGGCCTGGACTGATGCGCAATATAGGCCAGCACATTTAGCGCCGGTGCAACATTTATTCTGGAAGCTTGTTCAGGCAGCAGCATGACTTCGATTAGTTTAGCTTCGCGAAAGGTCTGTATGCTTTTATTGTCAACGCTTTCGTCATCGGCATAAAGCATGCAACTGCTGCAGATTATTATCAGGCTAAACATTAATTTGATGACAAAGTTTGTTTTCAGTATCAACATAGTGTTAGTTTTCTTTCTCACTGTCATCTTCCAGTTTTCTATACAAACTGGATACACCTATACCTAATTGATTAGCTGCCAGCTTTCGGTCACCCCTGGCTTCTTTGATGGCTTTTTTAATAACAGCAATTTCATAACTGTGTAATTGCTGTTTTAGCGTAGCCATCGAGCCCGACGGGGTTGGAAAGGTAGGAATATCCAGAGCATTAATGTTTTGTGGTAAATCTGAAGCTTCTATACAGTCACTTTCGGCCAGGATAAGAGCACGTGCTATAGCATTCTGTAATTCTCTGACATTGCCCGGCCATTTATAACTGAGTAGACTTTGCATGGCGGCTGGATGAATGTCGATGGCTGAATTCAAACCCATTTTTACACTTTCCCGGTTAATAAAATGTTTAATCAATTCGGGGATATCTTCCTTGCGTTCAGCAAGAGGGTGTAAAGGGATGTGAAATACATTCAATCTGAAATACAGGTCTTCTCTAAAGGTTCCCTGCTTAACCATGTCAGCCAGATCCTGGTTAGTCGCTGCGACAATGCGCACATTAATCTTACGCGACTGCTCACTGCCCAGCGCCCGTACAGTCTGATCTTCAATGACGTGTAAAAGTTTAACCTGCAGGTTAAGCGGTAACTCGCCGATTTCATCGAGAAAAATAGTGCCCTGGTCGGCTTCTGCAAATAATCCCCGTTTAGCTTTATTGGCTCCGGTAAAAGCCCCTTTTGTATGCCCGAAAAACTCACTTTCCAGTAAGTTCTCTGGAATGGCACCACAGTTAACCGGGATGAAGGATTGTTCTGAGCGCTGACTATTCTGATGAATCGACCTGGAAATAATGCCTTTACCCGCACCGCTGGGTCCAGTGATCAACACCGTACTATCGGTAGGTGCTACTTTCATTATAAGACGTTCAACCTCTTTCATGGCAGGCGATATCATCTGGCAGATAGAATCATCCTGTCCTCGCACAAGTTCGCGCAGTACTTCGTTTTCTGAACGTAAATGGATAACATCGGCCAGGTGTTCGAGCCGGTTAATAACATCTTCATTACGTAATGGTTTTAACATGTAGTCATAGGCACCTGCACGCATGGCGTCGATAGCGGTATTTACAGAAGCAAAAGCTGTCATCATCAAAAAAATGGTTTCTATGCCCTGCTTGCGTGCTTTTTCGACCACTTCAATGCCTGAGAAATCGGGCATGCGAATGTCGCACAGAGCGACATCGATATCGCCTTTACTGAGTATACTGAGAGCTTCCAGGCCATTGGCTGCCATTAGCACTGAATGCCCGGCTTTACTGGCTGTGTTTGACAGGATCTGCCTGATGGCAGGTTCATCATCAATAATCAATACTTGTAGTGATCGCATATTTTTAGATATTTAATAATCAAGTTATTAATTAATCGGAACATAATAATATCAACTTTCATCTTAAGACGTATTTACAAGGGGAGGTGGATGGCTATCTTCAATCCTCCTCCCGCTAAAGATTCAGCATGCAGGTTACCATGATATGAATGCACTATAGCCCAGCATATAGCCAGCCCCATTCCGCTACCCTGGTCAACTTTTTTGGTGGTATAAAAGGGTTCAAAAATATGCGGTAAATCAGCTTCGTTTATGCCGCAACCGTTATCCTTAATTATTAAAGAAATTGCGTTTTTTTCACTACATTTTGTTTCTATCAGAATGACAGGATGTGTGGTGTCTACAACAGCATCCAGTGCATTTTCCAGAATATGGGTTATTAACTGATTAAACTGGGTGAATGAAAAAAATAAAGCGGGTATTTCATGATCCTGCTTAAATGTAATTGAAATACCAGACCAGCGTTTATCGTAGCGATATAGCTTAACGGTATTACTGATTAGCTGATTGATATTGATCCATTCATTTTGATCCGGGTTGGGTGTGTCCATTATTGATAAATCGCGGGTGAGTTTGGCCAGACTTTCAGCATAATTTTGTAATTGTAAGAAGTTATTTTTACTATCTTTACTCAACTGGTTTTCATCGTCATCAGCGATCTCCTGTATCAGGCCGGTTATGCAGGTTATCGGGTTGCCGACTTCGTGCGCGATACCACCTGCCAGAGAATTAATGGCGACCATTTTCTCTTTGAATGAATACCTTCTGCGTTCAATCTCCAGAATCTTTTCTCTTTGTGCCTGTGCTCGAGACATGAAATAGATGTTTTCGGTTAATTGTATGTGTTCATTCTGATGTTTCATCTAAAGAGCCTCCAGGCGATAAGCTTTTAAAATATCGGTACTTTGTTTTTTTCGTTGTAAATATTCACTGATACTCATTTCAGTCACCCCGATTTTTTATGTTTGTTTAAGTTTTCCATTTTCATCAGAGTTCCCTGCTCTATACTATTAAAAAAGTTTACATCCCAATGCTGTTCGCCAGTTATACGGTTGATGATTAAACCTTCGGCTGAAACGATAAATGTTACAGGCAATGCTTTTATGCTGAGCAGTTTTTCAGACATCTGAGAATCTTTATCCTGAAAATTGCTGAATTTAATTTTATGTTGCAATAGAAATTCTTTAATTAAATTAATGTCATCATCAACAGAAATTCCGATCACTGTATATTGTTGTTGATCCAGAGTTGTACTTAATTCCTGTAAACCAGGCATTTCATCGCGGCAAGGTTTACACCAGGTTGCCCAGAAATTGATTAACAGGGTTTTGTTCTGTATGTCGATACTGGAGTTTTGAATCGTTTTCATCTGTGTTAACAGTGTCAAAGGGAAAACGTCACCTGCTGCCGGAGAACTTTGTGATTGATTGCTGCAACTGGATAAAACGGCCGTCAATAAACTGAAACATAGCAGTACTGACAGTTGTTGAAAATTAGTCGAAACTATTATTCGGCGATGGTTATCAAAATCACTCATATTCTTTTTTTAAGCAATACAGATGCCAGACATGATCAGGTTTAAAATTTAGTGGTTGTTTCAGCTCGATACGATCATTTTGTTCGATATTTTCCGCATATTCACAGGTTGTTAAATAAAAACGGATCAACTTAGCTCAGTAAATATCCTGTTATTGATAAACTATAGTGGATTATTCTCATAGTTGAGAATTAACTTCCTGTTTTATCGGATGAAAGGCTTCATCGATATAACTGATTATTTGATGTATCTGCTGGTCGCTTAATACATTCTTCCAGGCTGGCATGGAAGTATTGACCAGTCCATTCCTGATACGTAACAGTAGAAAATCGCGTGTTTTATCTTGCATGAAATGATTATCGGTCAGATTTCTGGGGTTTGGTTCAAGAAAACTGCCTATCCAGTTTTCTCCAGTGCCATCGGCCGCATGACAAAATGCACAGTTTTGCTGCCATAACTGTTTACCGCTCTGTGCTGTCGAAGATAACGATTCGACCTCCGGTGCAATATCATGTCCGGCATAAATACTGGCCGATGAAACCGCATCGATAATGGTGTGTGAATAATTGTTTCTCGGGTAAGAGATCGACTCCTTGTTCCATATATCACCTTCAATATTTACGAAAGAGCGGTCATGACAGGTAATGCAACTGGTTAAAAATAATTGTTTACCGCGAGTTTGTTGCTGGTTCAACTGTTGCCAGGGTTTATCCAGCGGGATCGAACCCGTTGCGAAAGGAAAAGCCTCGGCATAACGATGATGATTCGGCCAACCATTTTCTGTGGTGTGATAGCGGGTATTTAAACGCTGGTTGTCGATAAACTCTGCACGTACAAAATCAACCACAGCGTAAATTTCAAGGTCCGTTAGCAGGCGGGAAAATCCATGCATCGCGGTATCTTTTTTACCCGAGGTGACGATCTGTATCATGTATTTACGAGACAGATCTCGTGAATTTCTGTGGATGAAGTTGCGTGGTTTTGGTGTCAGATAGGTACTCGCAAGTGTTTTAGCGTCACCGGAATAACCGTGGCAGAAATAACAGCGGTAATTATAAATTTTTCTCCCTTGTTCATGTTTCTCGGCTGTTGTTGACAGGTTGAAGACATGGTCAGCTGCTGTGGCTGCAGAATAATTTGAAACTACGGTTAATATCAGTAAACATCGGATCAGTAACGACATATTAAGTCTAGGGGCTGATGAACGATTTGAATATAAATTCACTGACATCCGCTATTTGCTGGTCATTGAATACCTTTTCCCAGGCAGGCATTTCAGAGCGTAACTTACCTTTGCCTATAGCTGTAAACAGGGTAGGTCGGTTATAACTGGCGCGTGATGCAGTATGTAAAAAATTGCGCGGTTTAGGGTTAATAAAATAGGCTCTGGGACCGCGCCCATCACCCTCTACGCCGTGACAGGTTGAGCAGTTTGCCATGTAAAGTGTGGTGCCCCGGGTTAGGTCGCCCTTTAAGCTGGCGTGTAATTCAAGATTCATATCTGCACGCGTATTTTCCGGCGTAGCTGCTACCATTTTTGTCACTGCTTTAAGCGCTGGATTGGACATGTCTGAGCCGGACATGAAAGAATTAATCACATAATCCACCACAGTTTCGATCTGTTTATCGGCTAATCGGCTTTTCCAGCCCGTCATCGCAGTTTCTGCCCGACCGTAACTGACTGAGCGAATCATGCGTTCACGTGATAAAATTGTCTGTATTGCCTGGTTGGTGAAATCAACCGGAGGGGGCGACAGGCCGCTGGTTGCCCAGACTGCGCCCTGGCCGCTATCACCATGGCAAACAGAGCAATAATCGGCGTATATTCGGCTGCCTTCCGGCGCAGTTTCTACATTTGTTGACTGCAGAAATTTTGTTTCAATCAATTCAGACAAGGCGGCAATTTGTTGCTCTGACAGGCGCGTTTTCCAGCCCGTCATGGCCGTTCCTGATATTCCTGTACGTATGGCCGACTCAATCCTTAAATTGTTGAGCTCGATAGCCGACTGTGGACTGGTAAAGTCTCTGGGTGGAGGCACTAATCCCTGCATGGCATGACTTTGACCATCCCCCTTATCACCGTGACAAACGGAACAATAACTTTGATATAACGCGTTTGCATCGATAACGGATGCGAAACTGGATACAGTGACTGTATAAATGAGAAATAACCATACAGCCTGGAAAATAACAGGAATTTTCATAGTTCGCCCCTTATCGTAGAAAGTAGATCTGTAAAATTGGTAAGCACTTTTGATGCCAGCTGATTTGCTGTCTGAATGAAAAGTGAGCGACTTCTTGTCAGACCTCATTGCTAAACTCTGGCATAGCTCTTGCTCCTGTCTTATTGATATTTATTAACACAGCAATCGATTTATGTCCTGTATGCAAACCTTAATTTTTCGTTTGGCTATTTTGTTGAGCCTTGCCTTTTTATCTGGATGTGTAACAACATCACCGCTCGCCACAGAGATTGAAAAACCGGTGTTTCCTTCTGCCCCTGCTCCGGCTCGAATGGTTTTTGAACGGACTCTGCAAAGTAGTGCTGATGTAGAAATTGAAAACGAGGAATCTGTTTTTAAACGTTTTATAACCGGGCAACGACGTACGGGTACAGGTTTGGGAAAGCCTTTTGCGGTGAGCGTACATCAGGGGCGAGTATTTGTCAGCGATACGCTGAAACGGATGGTTGTTGCGTTCGATATACCACAGGCAAAATTCTTCGAAATTGGAATCGAGCCTCCGGGAGAACTGGTCAAACCGATGGGGCTGGATGTGGATCAGGCAGGAAACCTATACGTCTGCGATGCCACCATGAAACATGTCGTGGTATTCAATCGGGATGGCCAATATCTGCGCACGATCGGCAATCCTGAATTGTTTAGTCGTCCGAGTGGACTGACGGTTGATGCAGCCGGTGAGCGTGTATTTGTGGTGGATACCGGTGGGGTCTACAGTGATAAACACCGGGTTCTGGTATTTGATGCGCGCAGTGGGGAATTTCTACTTGCGATTTCACAACGCGGCGATCAGGACGGTGAATTGAATTTACCGCGTGATGCCACTATCGGTCCTGACGGATATTTATATGTCGTTGACGGGGGGAATTTCCGTGTACAGGTTTTTAAGCAGAATGGTGAGTTTGTCAGGGGATTTGGCGGCATAGGACGACGTGGCGGACAATTTTCCAGGCCTAAGGGCATAGGGGCCGATGCAGCAGGTAATATATATGTCGCCGATACCGCATTTGGGAACTTCCAGATATTTAATGCAAGCGGGCAACTGTTACTGGCTGTGGGGTCACGTGGAAATTCCCCCGGCCCAGCTAAATATATGTTACCGGCCGGGCTGGCGGTGGATGAAGATGGACGCGTTTATATGGTTGATCAGTTTTTTAAAAAAGTGGATGTCTTCAGGCCTGCAGGTCTGCAACCGGAGCAGGGGTATCTGGTACCCGCCAGTCCTAAAAATAAATGATTTTATTCCCATATTCGGGATTAATTTTAATAAATTTCCCGAATGCTGGAAAAATAAACTTGAATAATTTAATCGTTAATTCAGTAAATCCGGTATTTGCAGGCTTTTAAAATTGTATATAGGAATGGCCTGATAATTGCCTTGTCTATCGTAGTATTTTATTTTCGCATAAAAAATATGGGCATCAAAATCATGGACATCAAAAAATTATTTTATACCTCCCTGCCTTATATATTCATACTCTTGTTAATGCTGACTATCAATGCCTGTAGCAACAATGACGGTCAGAGTAATCTTATACAATCTGACAATATCGGGATGCTTGCAAAAGTTGCAGTTGCGAAAAATCCACTGGCTAAAAATGGAACGCTAAAAAGTATAAAAAATGCGGGTGGTTATTCCTATCTGGAAGTTGATATCAAAGGTGAAACCTTCTGGCTGGCGACGGCTATCATTAACCTTAAGCCAGGAGAAGAAATAGCCTGGAAGGATTTTGCTGTGATGAAAAATTTCAACAGTAAATCACTCAACAGGGTATTCGAGCAGATTTTGTTCGTGGATAGAGTTTTAGCGGTTTCCGCTTTGGGCCGTACGCAACATCAGGGCGTAGTTTTAAAAGCCATGGATTCGGCTGGATACAGTTATATTCATGTTGAAGAAAAAGGAAAGAAAATTTGGCTGGCTGCGCCTTCTTCCAGCCTTCAAACTGGTCAAACCATACGCTGGGATAGTGGTGCCGCGATGCGTAATTTTTCCAGTAAAACCTTAAAACGTACTTTTGATGAAATATATTTTGTCAACAGTGTGAAATATAATTTATAGAGCCAGAGTCAGTGCATTAAATTGGTTTAAGCAATCAAACCTCTTCAAGTAGTTTTCATGCCAGCTACCTGCTTGTTGTTTGTTATCCATTCGGCGGTGAGCGCCCCCGCTCATCGCCGCTTTTTAATAGTAAATTACCCGTCAAACACGCTTTTAAAAGTTTTTGAATAATCCTAAAAATGGGAATAAAATCCTAAATAAATTCCCAGAGTTGAGACATATGTGTTTTGTTTGATGGTGAAAACCTCCCGCTAATTTTTATATATTTCTGTAAGTCGTTGTATATAAAAAGATTGCCTTTTATTTGTAGCAATTAAGTATTTTCAATTTTTGGTTGGCACAGTATCTGCTCTATTGAAAGCTAAGCCAGCTCTTCAGCATTAAACTAGAGAGGAATATTCATGAAAAAGCAGATGTTGAGGCTTAAAATTGGCAGACTTGCCATTTTGACGGTCTCTTTTTTCGGCGCGGGAAATGGCTATGCAGCCGTTGCCAATACGGCGCACAATTTGGGAACCACAGGACCTGGCCCGAATACCTATAGTGGAACCGCAGAAATCTGTGTCTTTTGTCATACACCTCATGGTGGTGATAATTCAGCATCGGTACCTTTGTGGAATAAAACCCTGGCGGCTCCGGCTTCTTACACCACTTATGATTCATTAGGAACCACCAGCCTTGATGGCGCTACCGCACCAGTAGGGTCTGTCTCTATTGCCTGCCTGTCCTGCCATGATGGTACACAAGCCATGGATACGGTGTTAAATCAACCGGGTTCAGGGGCTGTAGTAGCCAACTATGGAGAAGGTGTCTGGACCGGTAATTCTATACCGCAGGGTATAGCGTTAATTGGTCAGGATCTGTCAAACGATCACCCGATCGGTATTCAGTATGGCGGTGGTGGTATAACCGAAGCTTCACCTTTGGCTACAACCAATGATACCGACTTCGTGGCACCGAACAATGCCACAATCAATGGTAATACTGTGTGGTGGGTCGATACCGAAGTAGCACCGAATGGTACCCGCCAAAAAACCGATATGCAGTTGTATACACGATCCGTTGCGGCCATCGATGCCGGTGCCAATCAACCATTTGTTGAATGTGCAAGCTGTCATGATCCGCATAGCGAGAATAATACATTTTTGCGGGTATCGAATGACGGTAGTGCCGTGTGTTTAGCATGTCATACCAAATAATTTTTAAACGCAGGTAACAGAAATAACCGATGGTGATTTTTACGGTCGGAATTTTTTAATTAACAGAATTTATTCAATTATGTGGATAGTTAAACTGCAAACAGAACTGAATTTTCATCGTTTCAACAAAGCAATTGTTTTGCTGCTGGTTTTGTATGCCCCATTCTTACAGGCCATGGAAAATTCTAATCCTCAACTTGCAGCGGATACACTATTCGCCAGCATTGATGGACAGACGATCAGTCAGGCTGAATTTACAGGTATATTCGAAGCTGCCGTAAGGCATAAATATTATCACGGTCGTGTCCCGCAGGAAGAGCTTGAAAAATTCCGCAAACAGGTAGCTGAGGATATCATTCTGCAAATTCTGCTACACAGGGAAGCTAAAAACCTGGGACTGCAACCAGACCGCCAGAAAATCCGACAGGGGCTGGACGAATATGAGCATAAAGTGACAAACAATATCGACTGGAAGAGCCAGCAGGAAAAACTAAGACCCTTATTATTAGAGAGGCTGGAACGACAGAATCTGATAGAAAAAATACGTGCCAGAGTGCAAAAAATTAACAACCCTGAAGCTGACGATGTAAAACAGTATTACCTGAAAAACCCACAGAAATTTACCGAACCCGGCAGGTTATGGTTATCGGTGATTTTATTAGAGGTACCTCCTGCGGCAGATAAAAAAATGTGGCAGCAGGCTAATGTAGCGGCACAACAATTTAAACAACGTATTGAAAGTGGTACTGATTTTGCCGAGCTCGCACAGCAGTTTTCGGCTCACCCGAGTGCTGTTAACGGCGGTGACCTGGGGTATCTGCATCAGGGTATGCTCGATGGGGATGCGCAAACAGCAGTGAACGCACTCAAAATTAATCAATTAACAGATCCGGTTTTAGTGCTGGGAGGGTTAACCCTTTTTCGTCTGAATGGAATTCAGGCTGAAAGACTCAAACCTTTTAGTGAAGTGGCGAAGCGTGCAGAAGCATTACTGCTCAGAGAATTGAAAGATATAGCCTGGCAGTCTTATACAAAGACTCTGATCGATTCGGCCAAAATCACCCTGAATGAAAATTTGTATGCTTTCAATGATGACTAATTATTGTGCATGTGTATTTAGCAAAAAAAAATTGCTCAAGCTGGATGTTAGCGATGCTTTTAATGATGACTAATTCACTTGAATTGAATGCCAGCCCGGTTCGAGTTTGGGGTGATATTAGCAGCGTTTACCGCTCTCGTGATTTTGACAGGGGTGAAAGTCAGGTAACAGAATGGCTGAATCTGGCCAGTATCAATGCCAGCAGTTATATCTGGCAGCCCTGGTTTGCGCTGATTAATGGTGGCTTGACCTATTCAGTGGATGATTTTAATGCGAGCGATCAGCCATCCGTGAAAGATAAATTTATAACCGGTAATATTCAATTTGATCTATTTCCCGGAAGTCGGTTTCCATTTTCAGCGTATGTAAATCGTAGTCGTAATGAACTCGATGATGACTTATTTGCAAGAGATATCAGCAATACCGAGCTGGGGCTTACACAGCAGTATCGAAGTCTCTCCGGGCGCCATCATTACCGGACTACTTATAAACGTAATGTTCTGGATGATAGTAGCATCGGCAATTTTATCAGTGACAGTTTACAGCTATCCAGCAGTAACCAGTTCGAAAACCAGGTGTTACATGCGGAGGCACAATATGACCGTGTTAGTAGTGAAATCGCCGGGGATGAAGCCATTAGTTTAGCGCTTACCGGTAGACAATCCTATGATGGATTTGAATACATTAATATTGAGAACCTGGTTTCATCCTCAAGCATTCATAATGACTTTGACACTAGATCATCAGAAATACAGACCAACCAGTTCTCCAGCCTGATGTCCTGGTCACCAGCAGGCAGGGATGACATGAATTTTACCGCAAGCTTACGCCTGCTGAAGTTACAGTTTAACAGTGAGTTTGACGATAACAGTTTCAGCGCTAATACGGCCACTCAACAGGAAAATTATTCATTAAATATAAATCAGGGGCTTAACTACAGTATTTCTGATCATGTGTTAATCAGCGAATCAATCAATGGTTTATATACTCGCTCTCAAACTCAGGATTTTTTTACCGGTAACGAAACTGTCGGGATTAGTTATACCCCGGCTTCAATAGATACCATATTGGGATATTATCACTGGTCGTTTGTATCGAGCCTGAATAACCAGCATGGAGATGTTGAAACTGATCAGTCGTTAACAAACCAGTTTAGTCATTCGTTATCGGAAAACTTTGCATTGGCAGAAAATAGTTTACTGCAGGCTGATATCACCCAGTCATTCCTGGCCGACTATCGTTTTGAAAATGAGTCTGCTGAAACTTTAGATCACAGTTTATCTGTTTCCTGGACAGAGTCGTCTACACGCGCTAATTCAGTCGTCAGGTTCCTGTTTACTGACTCTAATACGCAGGGGGTTGAGGATAGAAGTTTTCAATTATTTAACTTGCAGCTTAGCGGTCAATATCGTTTTAACCGGTTTTCAAGTTTGAGTGCTAACCTGACTTTTCAACGAACTAATCAGCAGATAGATCAGCAGCATACAGTGCATCGTGTCAACAATGGTCAGCTCGATTTTACACGCAAAAGATTGTTTCAGATACCACGCCTCAACTTTCGGTCAGAGCTTCAATTTAGTCAGCAGCAATCTGAAAGTGAGCGAATTATTTCAACATTTAGTAGTGATGAAACAGAGCACGATATTTCATGGGAAAATAATCTGGATTACATGATAGGCCGCTTTGAGTCACGACTGAGTCTGGATTTTATTAAAAATGATGGTCAATATGATCGTCTGATAAAAATTCAGTTCACGCGCTCTTTTGGAGACCTTTAAATGATTCTGATGGAGTATATAACAGTGAGTATAAGATACAATCTACCCATATTTCTGCTGGTTTTTGCACTGCTTTATCCTGCCATGGCACAGGCTGAATACGGCGATGTTCTGATGAATAATTATTCCGATGATGCCGGCATGCGGCCGGTTGTTTTTCCACACTGGTTTCATCGTATCCGCTTCAGGTGCAAGGTGTGTCATGCCGATCTCGGGTTTAAATTCGAAGCCGGGGGTAATGAAATTAATATGTTGAAAATTATTGATGGAGAATATTGTGGTGCCTGTCACAACGGGGAAGTGGCATGGTCAGTAGAAAGCTGTGATATCTGTCATTCGGGTAAACCGGGTACGCCGACTCAGGTGCATCACAGTACCACATCAAAGCTGTTCACCCGCACCAACAATAAACAGAAAGGAGGCAAATGATGAAAGCATATCATTTAATTCTAACTATTTTATTTGTGTTGACAATCTCCAGTGCTTTTGCAGAAACTGAAATACGTTCTGGAAAAGATATCTATGACATGGCCTGTGCGGGCTGCCATGCAACAGGTGTATTAGAGGCACCTAAACTGGGTTCAAAAACAGATTGGGACAAAAGGGAAAAACAGGGATTTGAAGTTTTAATGATACATGCTTTAAAAGGTTTTAAAAATATGCCAGCCAAAGGGGGCAATCCAACCATTAAAGACCAGGAAATTGAAAATGCAATCAAATATCAGTTAGCACAGTCAGGTTTTGATCAGTATAAAGAGAAATCCGGTTCAACAGAAAACAACAAACCAGCGCCTGCAAAAAAAACAGCCGATACCCGGCCGAAAATAATTCCTGAAGCAATTCCTGAAACAAAGAACATAGCAAAAATAAAACAGCCAAAAAAGACCCGCACCCATAGCGTCAATCGTTTTAATCGATTAATGAAACCCGCTGCCGAGTGGAACCTGTCGCCCGCAAAAGATGGTATACATGATCCGGAAAATGAAGGCACACTGCTGTTACAACCGCCAAAGCAGGCATTTGAATCGTTAAGCAATGCAAAATCTGGTAACCGTGTGGACTGGGTTAAATCCCTGCAAAATAAGGAGATTTCTCCGCGATATGATCGATTAAGTGATGATAGCAAACCGGTAGTAATGGATTTAAATATTGTGCGTGAAGTTAAGGGGTCAATGCCTGATGTTGTTTATCCACATAAACAGCATACTGAATGGCTGGATTGTTCTAACTGTCACCCGGCGATTTTCATTCCACAAAAGGGGGCGAATCAAATTTCCATGGCGTCCATTCTGCTTGGACAGCAATGTGGTGTCTGCCATGGAAAAGTAGCGTTTCCAGTGTCAGAGTGTCGTAAGTGTCATTCACAAAAAAAGGCACTTAAAACCGGGAACGGGAAATAACAGGAGGGTAAGTTAATGTGGATCATTACGTTTTTTTTACACTTTACACTCGGTTTAGGTACGGCGTTTTCACAGCAGGAATTGCAGCTGGTCAATGACGGCGGAAAATCGATCAATAATAAACTCAATCAAAAAATAAAAATGGCTAATTTTATTCTTAATAATTCTTCATTACGCAAACGACTGAACACCAGCAATGACAGTGTTGCAAAAGAACTGGTGGAACGGGCCAGGGATAATTTAAATAAAATTGAGACCTATATGGACAATAAACTATTCCTTGAAGCAGGAGCTATCATCGATTTTGTATTGAGGGACTTGTCTGCCAGTTCTCAATTACTCAATGTACCCAATCAGAAAAAGAAAAAATATACAAAAAATCTGGAAATTCTTGATTCTTTCGTGCTTCCAGAATGGGAAAATCTAAGCGATAGTGATTATGATTTTTTGCAGGAAAATTTAGCTAAAATCGATGAATTACGAAACGATGCGATCCTTAGTTCACAGTCTGAAGACTATGACAAAGCAATAAATTTACTGGATACAGCCTATTATTTAAAAACCACATTGATCAGCAATTTACAACATGAAAACACGGTTGTGTATGACCTGAAATTTGATTCTGCGCAAGATGAATATTCATACATGGTTAGCCGTACTCATCATTACCTGGACCTGGTGGACTTAACACTGTCTAAAAAAGAAGTTGGTTTGCAGACCCGGAAACTGGCAGATAATTATATTTATCAGACCCTGGTAAATTTGGAGGTGGCAGAAAACCTTCAATCTGAAGGAAAACCATCAGAGGCAATTAGAGTGTTGGGTAAATCGATTAATCAACTTTCTTCGGTATTAAAGATGCTGGGGATAAAAATCTAAAGAGACTGCTATGTTTAAAAATATGATGACATTATTTTTACTGGTGCATGGTTTTAGTCTATTCAACCCTGTTTATGCCGAAACTGGACAGTTAGCAGTGGATAATAACGCAGTAGAAAATCGTATAGACAATATGTTTAAACTGTTAAATGAGTCTTCAGCTGCTAAGCAGGTTATTAATAGTACTCATAGCGAAGCCAATAAGAAACGCCAGGAAGCACTCGACCTCTACCAGCTTGCCAGGGATAAATTCAAAATTGGATTGAATGAAGAATCTTCAAAGTTATTATCGCAATCGGCAAAACTGATGTTTGAAGCGATAAAACTATCAACTCCCACTTCCATGACCGACGATAAAAATATTATTGATTATGAGAAAAGAAAAAAGTCAGTGATCGCTCTGAAAGAGGCTTTCATTCGAATTTCTGATGAAAATAAAGAAACTGAAACTAAACAAAAAGTCGGTGCACAACTGGACAGGCTGGTCAGTAAGGCCGATTCGTTGTTAAAAAAGGGTAACAGTCATCAGGCACGCATCGAAATTGATAAAGCCTACCATTTATTAAAGGTTTCTATTGACTCGATTCGATCGGGCCAGACCTTGACGCGCTCATTGAATTTTGCAACTAAAGAGGAAGAATTCGATTACGAAATCAATCGCAATGATACTCACAACTTGCTGGTCAGCCTGTTGGTTGAAGAACAGAAACAATCTGAAATTGTGAATAAAAATATTAACAACTTTATCGATCAGGCAAATGAATTGCGTCAACAGGCAGAGCTTAATGCAAAATATAAATCGTATGAAAAAGCTATAGAATTACTCGAGCAGTCTACCAAACAACTGGTCAGGGCGATTCGAAGTGCCGGTATTTTCATCCCTGGATGATGTTGTGACGAACTATGAAATTGACTAAATACCTAGCTGTATTGTTAATCCTGTTACCATGCAATTTAGTGGCCGTGCAGCAGCACTGGAAGAGTCTGATTAATGACGGTGTGCATGATCCGACCAGTCCCGCGATTGGCATTTTACAGGAACCTTCACAGGCATTTTCTTTACTGCCTGCAGATACGGCAGGCAATAAGGTTTCCTGGGTACGTGCATTACGCGAACAATATATCCAGCCACGCACTAATATTTTTCCTGAAACCAAAATCAACGTGCTCGACATGGATATTATCATGGATCGTACCGGTGAAATGCCGATGGTCCGGTTTCCGCATAAAGCGCATACAGAGTGGCTGGATTGTGAAAACTGTCATGATGATATATTTATCGAAATTGCTGATGCCAACCCAGTCAATATGTTTGCAATTTTAGCCGGTGAATATTGCGGTCGTTGTCATGGTGCGGTTGCTTTTCCTTTAACCGAATGTAACCGTTGTCACAGTGTCGATAGAAATACTTTCACCGGCCAGCCAGGTGCCCAGCCGGAAAAGGATCTGACCGATATGTTAAATTGACACAACATCCTGAAATGACACATGATGTTACTCAGTTAAGCAAAAAGAATACCCGGCACAGAAGTATTATTTTATTTTTTTGCACGCTCTCAGGACTGTCCTGTTTTAGCGTTTTAGCGGAGTATGCCGATGTTGTGTTAAATCGAAATGCCGAATTTAATGATATGCCTCCGGTGGTATTTCCACACTGGTTTCATCGTATCCGGTTTCGCTGTAAAGTTTGTCATCATGAGTTGGGATTTAAAATGCGCGCGGGATCCAATGATATAACCATGGGTGATATCATCGATGGAAAATATTGTGGCATGTGTCATAACGGCGAGATAGCCTGGTCGGTGGATAATTGTGAGCTTTGTCATTCGGGTAAACCCGGCCTGAAAACGGGTATGCAGGGTAGTAATGAGACATCCGGGCCGGGCAGATGGTGATAAGATTTTTTACATTCAGGAAAATCTAATGGTTTGCAGGCGAAACTTATTACTAACATTTTTGTTCAGCCTGATATTGCTGGGAGGATGTAGTGCGCCGTCGAGTCGATATTCATTTCAAATGCCTCAATCCTATGAGCCCGCTGCAGTTGAAAATTCCACAGCATCCCGCCAGCTGGTGTGGCCGTCTCCACCCGAAGTTGCGCGTTATCGTTATGTAGGGGATATTCGAGGCGAGTCGAACCGTTTACCGGGTAAAATCCCGGACAGTTTACTGGCACGGTTTTTTTCTGCCATAGTGGGCGTTGAACGGCAATTAGATTCTGTTATTGATTTACTACGCCCGCAACAGGTGATGGTAGATGAATCCGAGCGAATTTATGTGGCGGATGCAGGAAGGCAGTCCGTCTTCGTATTTGATCAGCAAAACAATGAATTCTTAATCTGGAATGAAAGCAACCTGAATATTCCTTTCCTCAGTCCGATTGGTATTGTCATTGCCGACAACAAGGTGCTGGTCACCGATTCTGAACAGAGTGTAGTGTACCGACTGAGTTTCACTGGAGAGTTGATCGATAGTATCGGTCGCAACGTGCTTAAACGCCCAACCGGTATTAGCTACGATGTGGTTACTAAACGCATTTTTATTGCGGACACCGGTGATGATAATATCAAGGTTTTTGATCTACAGGGAACGCTGATCGATGTGTATGGCAATAAAGGGACTCGAGTGGGGGAATTTAACAGGCCGACTTTTCTAAGTTATAAAAATGGATTGCTGTATGTCGCTGACTCGATGAATGCCAGGGTTCAGGTGTTGAATGACCAGGGGGACAGTGTCAATAGCATAGGTGAGCGAGGGTTGTTTATTGGTAATCTCTCACGTCCAAAAGGTTTAGCCACGGATTCGGATGGCAATATTTATGTTGCCGAAAGTTATTATGATCATGTGTTGATTTATAATGCCAGTGGTGAATTATTAATGTCGCTGGGCGGGCCGGGCAATCAGGCCGGAAAGTTTTCTCAGCCTACGGGATTATGGGTAGACGATCAAGACCGGTTATATGTTTCTGATATGTTGAATAGCCGAGTTTCGGTTTTTCAGTATCTGGGTGGCCAGGAACATGAAAAGTAACATGAAACTACAGATGCGAATTTTATTTACGCTGCTGATGATTTTTTATCACCCGCTAAACGTGGCAGAGAGAATATCCGATATAGCGAATACCCGTCATAATTTTTCCACATCGGGCACGGGTACGGTAAAAGCCAGCGAGGAAAGCCAGATTTGTGTCTTCTGCCATACACCTCACCATTCAGAGTCGATACCAAATGCACCTTTGTGGAATCGCAAGGCGTCCGGTGCAACTTATACGCCGTATACTTCTAATTCCATTGATGCTAACGATATCGCGGCTACGCCGGGTGGTAGCTCGAAACTCTGCCTGTCCTGTCACGATGGAACCATCGCCATCGGTTCGGTGAATGTGCTGAATGCCCAGTCTAATGTGAATATCAATTTAACGGGTACCGGAGCCGGCGGAGTGATGCCTTCCGGTGCCGGTGATACGACCGGTTTTACGCGAAAACTGGGCACCGACCTGGGTAATGATCATCCCATATCGTTCACTTATAACAGTGTACTGGCGAATACCGATGGTGAATTACGCAACCCGGATATCGAGGCGCATATTGGTAACCGGGTAGCCGGTAATACTCCTTTGGTTCCGCTGCAAGATAATCAGCTGCAATGTACCAGCTGTCATGACCCACATATCCGCGACAGTGATATAGGCAATAATATTAAATTCCTACGTCTGAACCGGTTTCAGCAAGGCATTCCTGCGGGCGGTAATTTTAGTGCGGCAAATGATATTGTGTGTCTGGCCTGTCACGATAAGCTGGGTCAGGCTTGGTCCGGTTCGGCACATGCCGACCCGCTAACGGCAAATGAAACTTACACCACCGCAGCTGCCAATCAACGAGAATTTGCGCTCAACCTGCCAGTGTGGAAAGCATCCTGTTTAAACTGTCATGATACGCACACCGTGCAGGGTTCAAGACGATTGCTCAGAGAGGGTACCGATAGCCTGTCGACACCCAAGACCGGCGGCAATGCAGCGCTGGAAGAAGCCTGTTATACCTGTCATTCGGCAACCGGTGGTGTGTTGAACGGGCAGGGTGGAGGATTATTCGAAGTACCCGATATCAAAACAGATTTTACTACCGGCCTGACGCATATGCCGATTACCACTGTTGATCAATCTGGCATTGACGAAACGCATGATGTGGTGGATGCAGACCTGGTAGAAAATAAAACCAAGTTTAATTTGAGTAATCGCCACGTGGAATGCACCGATTGTCATAATCCGCACCGGGTAACTAAAAACAGGTTATTTAATAATACTTCATCAACAGCGGCGGGGACTCATTCCCATGTCTCTGGACATACCAATATTGCATCGGGTGTATTGCGCGGCTCCTGGGGAGTAGAGCCGGTATATGGTTCGAATAGATTCGACCCCACTAACTTTCCAGTCAGTTACATCGTCAAACGCGGTGATGGTGGTGATGGCGCCAGTACTCAGCTAAGCAGCACGCATATTACGCGTGAATATCAAATCTGTCTGAAATGTCATTCCGATTATGCGTATGGCAGCAATCCTCCTAACCTGGGGGATACCGGAGGCAATACTTCCGCAGGTACTAATGATGTCAGTGAATACACCAATCAGGCCATCGAATTTCAGGCTCCGCTGAGCCATAAGGGTGAAGTGACCACACTCGATTCCGGTGCATCTTCATCCTATTCAACTAATAACCACCGCTCCTGGCATCCCGTCATCGATAATACCGGACGCACGCTGGCCATTCGTAATGCCAACTCGGAAAACTGGTTATCGCCATTTAATGGTGCCGCCAATGTAGGCAATCAAACGATGTATTGTTCAGATTGTCACGGTTCCAACACCGGCTCTGGCACCTCTGCACCCTCCGGTGGAGAAAACGGCAATGCCTGGGGACCGCATGGCTCGAGTAATAATTTTATTCTGAAAGGAGGTTGGAGTCAGAATACCGGAACGGGAAATTCGAATGACCTTTGTTTTAAATGCCATGACTTTAATCTGTATGCCACAAGAGGAGGAGGGCGCAGCGGTTTTGGCGGCTCCAAGGATGAAAATCTACATTCTTTTCATGCCGATAAGATCGGTCACTTAAATTGTAGCTGGTGTCATGTCTCGGTACCGCATGGCTGGAAAAATAAAGCCTTCCTGGTGAACCTGAATGACGTGGGACTCGAGGCCGGGTCAGCGCCGGGCACGCAGGTCAGGAACAACACCACGGCCGGTTATACCAACGGGCCTTATTATAACAATGCATTTCTCAAGATAAGAAGTTTTGCCACCAGCGGTAACTGGGAAGAAACTAATTGCGGGTCGGCAGGTACTCCGGGTAATGGTGAAATCGGGCGTGACTGGATGAGGGATAGTAGTGAAAATTGTGCCAACCCACCCTGATCAGGCTCAGCCAGTTGGTATGACTATGCTGCTGGCCTCGAGTCGCAGCACGCTGGTGTTGCTGGTTTACCTTGCACTGTCGATAATTGTTTTTTATCAACTGCCTGTTGAAGGTAGATACTGGTTATTGATTCCGCCGGTCGTGTTATTAATGATCAATTTTATTGCGGCTGTTGCGGTGCGCGGAGTGATGACCAGTAACCTGCCATTAATGCTGTTTCATTTTGCTTTAATCATACTGGTGGTTTTGTCAATGCTGGGGCAGATGAGCTATCTGAAGGCCACCCTCGAGCTGGCCACGAATGAAGAGTTTGCGGGGCAGTTGGAGAATGTGCGTAAAGGGGCCTGGCATGACTATGGCCTGAACGATGTGCGTTTTACCAACCTGGGGTTTGAGATAAATTACCATAAGGGCGTGAAACGCAATAATACCCTCAACAGGATTGCATTGAGCGATGCTGATGGAACTCTAAGTCAGGTTGAGATAGGGGATCATGTGCCGCTGGTGATTGGACATTATCGTTTCTATACTTCGCATAACAAAGGTTATGCGCCGGTCTTTGCATGGAAAGCAACACAGGCAAAACAGTCTGTTAGCGGCAGCATCCATTTGCCGGCTTATCCGACCAATGAATACAGGCAGGCACTGGAATGGCAGATTCCGGGTAGCCAGCTGAAAATCTGGACCCAGTTAAAGATTGAACAAGATGTGTTACCACTGGATCGGGATTTCCAGTTTACCTTGCCGCAACAACATCACCTGGTTATTCGTTATAACGATTCACGATATGAGTTAAAGGCCGGTGATGAACTCGAACTTGATCAGGGCATTTTAACCTATCAGGGTTTAACCAGCTGGATGGGTTATAAAGTGGATTATGACTGGACACGCCCCTGGTTACTGGCTACCAGTCTGGTGGCGCTGTTTAACCTGTTTCTGCATTTTCTGCTGAAATTTAGAAAAGCTGAAAATGCTTTAACATGAGAGAAGTTTGAGACCGATTAATCATGGTTATGGAAATAGTATTTTTTTATTATGTAGCATGGGTTGGATAACTGGTTAATTCGCAAAGATAATAATGGCTGTTGGAGTATGTGAAGAGCCTGTAGTTGTTAACCGGGCAAAAAGTAAGGCCGGCATTAACTATACCGGTATTATCATCTCATTTACCAGGCGTAGTTAACGTGATTATCTACGTTAAAAGGTTAGCTGTTTTATCCATCAAACAAAAACCAGAGAGGGTATTTTTCATGAAACTGACATCCGTTTCCAGACGTTTAGTTGTTTTAACGGCTTTAGCCGTCACACCACTTATGCCGCTTCAGGCCGCACCGAATACGGCTGTCAGTCCGAATGGACTGGAGCTACCGCAAAACTATAAAGACTGGAAAGTAATTTCCACTTCCCATCGAATAGATAATAACACCATGAGAATTATACTGGGCAATGATATCGCGATTAAAGCGTCCCGTAGCGATAATATGAATCCATGGCCGGATGGAGCCATTCTGGGTAAGCTGGTGTTTAAACAGGTTGCTGAAAAAAACTGGCCGTCGGCTATTGCACCGGACAAGTTTGTGCATGCTGAATTCATGTACAAAGATGCAAAAAAATACAAATCGAATGGTACCGGTTGGGGCTGGGCACGCTGGTTAGGTATGGATCAAAAACCTTATGGCAAGGATGAAAATCTGGCACAGCCCTGTATAACCTGCCATGTACCGGTAAAAGGTCGAGATTGGGTGTTTACTACAGCTATCAAATTACCTTGATGAAATAACTAATGAATAAAGTAGCGAGTTTCGATCTTGATACTCGCAATAATTGTTTAATATCTACAATACTATCAAGCCCGAAGGGTCACGATAGTTAATATGGACCACTGTGATACCATTAAATTTGAACAGGCCTGCCGCTAATTTCGACAACTATTAAAAGTGAAAACCAAATCCAAACATGACCGGATAGATTCCAAACACACCCAGTCCACCCATACTAATGCCGAGCAATATGAATGTGAATGGTACCCACACCAGCACTCTGGCTACGGGGTGCTCCCAGCCATGCGAATGCATAAATGGCATTAGCATAAAGCCGATGGCTAAGCCGATAAAAGCGATCTGGAAAGTAGAAAGGGCGACGCTAACAAAAAACAGCCCGGCTATGAACTCAGCACTTCGAAGCCCTCTGTGATCTGGGTGAGTTTCAGAGAAGAATTGAACTATTTTTTGTAGTAGCCCCTGTTTATGTAATGTACCAACTTTGTGCGAGTTATCATCTTTATCACCGGTGACCAGAAAGCGGGCTTTACCCGTCAGGCAGTAGCCAAAAACGGCAACCGAGGTCATTGGGCTTAAGGTGGCATACAGCGCGGTACTGTGACATAAAAAAGTAAATAATCGTCTTCCCTGTTTACGCAGTTCCAGTATAAAACAAGAGACTGGAGCCAGAATGGTAATAATAGTCACCAGGAAAAAGTCCCAGTGATACAGTTTGGTAAACAGATCCGGTAATGTGATCATCGGGAATACGAATTCACTGCCCGATAACACAAACGTAACATCCTGATGTAGCCCCATGGTCAATGGCATGACGATGCCTGAGTTAACCATAAACACAAAGAAAAAGAAGGTCATGGGTAAATTGACAGTTGGAAATAGAATATCCAGTTTTTCTACCAGCGATATATTGCGAGACTTGATCAACCAGGACATACAGTGGGTCAAAAATTCACAGGTTCCGCGCGTCCACTTGATATGCCTGATTCGAAACGCACGCACAGAGTCAGGAAAGTCTTCCTGGCACACAACGTCTTCGGCGAATGTACCATAATAACCCTGTTCTCTAATTGCTATTGCGTAGGCTAAATCTTCACTGACCAGTTCAGGGAATCCCTTAACCTGTTTCCAGCAGGCTGTTTTCAGTAAGGCACCATGCCCCAGGAACATGACAAAACCAAATCGGTTGCGCAACGGTTGATACCACTTCCAGTGAATATCAACGCCGAGATACATATCTTTTTTGAGCTTGTTATCATTGGTCTGGATACAGGTATGATTGGCCTGTACAAAACCACAGTGTGGATCTGACTGCAGGCGTGGAACCAGACGCAACAGGAAATCACGGGGCAGGATTTCATCCGCATCAACAATAGCGAATAGTGGTTCGGTTACATGATATGTCAGGGCATTATTGAGGTTGCCTGCCTTAAACCCGCTACGTTTCTCACGTCGAATGACCTGAACCCGACTTTCACCATAATTACTGGCAAAAGCATCAATTTTTTGTTTGTACTCCTCACGGGTGCTATCGTCCAGAATGTATATTTTAAAGTTCTGATAATAAAGGTTTACACAGGATATTGCGCTTTCTTCAATGAAATCATTACAGGTGGTATATAACACGGCAACACTGGTATCAGGCATAGGCGCATTTTCGTCATATACAAAGCCCTGGTGGGGTAGGGCCCGATCAATAATCGAAAACAGTACGATGCTAATGTTATACACACCATAGAGCCAGGCGATTTCGACGAATACAATAAAGTATCCAAGTGATATCCACTGAAACAGACTCTCGGCATCTTCCAGTATCGTCACCAGCCGTGGATGAAACCACAGCAGCAGCAATCCCCAAATCACAAACACGGTTAAGAACAGGTAAGGTTTCCTGTTAGCGATATGTGCAAAGTTTTGTTCGCTGAAGCGGCTAAAAACATTTTGAAAAGCTCGTTGCAAAGTGGTCATTTTTCCTTCTCCGTATTATTTCATCTGGCTAAAAGATATTCATGGAAGTTGTATCGCGATACCAATCAGCATGGTGCTATAACTAATGGATGGTGAATCCTCATAACGAACAGAAAAATTTATTCGATTTTTCTGGCTAATCGGGTAAGAGAACAAAACGTTGGAAGTAAATACACTGCCTTCAGCTGAGGCAATATCGGATGAAATACGGCCGAATCCAGCACTCAGGCCAACTGACCAACTATCAGGGATAGCGTATTCGCCAAACAGTGCAGCGCGCCATTCCTTGTCATCGATGGCACCGCTGCTTGACAGGTACAGGCTGGGTTCCAGGCGCAATTTATTACTAACAGGAAATCCGTAAGCTGAGTAGACCAGTTTGTCGGTATAGTCTTCACTGTGCGGGCTGAGTTGAGCTCCCAGTTTAAAAACATGTTGTTGTGCATTGATGTTTATGCCTTCTACTTTGTAGATTTGCTGGTCAGCATCATTGGGTAAATCTCGATTGCCAATTTCCAGGTTTGCCTGCCAGCTTTTATTAATATGACCCAGCACTCCGAGATAATAGGTTTCCGCTTTTTCACCGGATCTAACCAGGGCCGGATTGTCCAGACTCAACGAATTGTCATAGCGCGTCCAGACTCGAAGATCATCTTTAATCCAGTAACCGATGATGACTTCTCTCAGTCCTGAATCCCCGCCGTCGGATGTGTCTCCAGCCCAGGCCACAAAGTCAAAGGTCTTTTTCTTTTGATTGATGGTGGCCAGTCCATTGATAGCGTCAGGACGCCCCGGAGTGATGATCAGAGCGCGCCGAAAAGCGGTTGCAGCAGCTTCCTCATTATTCAGGGCTAACAGAGCCTGACCCTGTGCAGCAAAAATTTCTGCATCATCTGGTAGTTGTTTCTCAAGCGCCTGAAAAATTTTAAGCGCCTTCTCAGGTTGCTGGTTCCATAAAGAAGAAAACGCCAGGCCTTTTTGTGCACTGATATTATCCGGTGCAGTAGCTAATACTTTATGAAATTGAGTATCGGCTGCGATAAATTCACCAGACCAGGCAAAGTCATAACCCAGACCAATGAGGGCTTCCTGGTTATCTGGTTTTAGTTCTAGAACGGCTTCGAATTGATCCTGCGCCACCTGGTGATGGCCTTGCCATGAGAGTGCTGTCGCATAACCGAGTTGGGCTTTAATGTCACTGGGGGTAGCATTCAGAATTTTCAGGTAAGTTTCACCCATGCCTGATATATCACCCGCTTTAGCTATTTGCTCCGCCTGCTGGTGAAGGTTTTCGGCTAAAGCACAGTTTGCATAAAACACCAGTATAAGCGCGACCAGATAAACCGAATACTGATGCTGTGGATTGAGAGTTGAGCTAGTCATTTCATTACCTGCTTATTTAAAAATAGATCGATAAACATAAACTGCGATGATTTAAATGGATATTGTTTAAGTTAAATGGGCTTTTACCTGAATGATCTAAAAGTTATCGAATAAACAAAAACAGTAAATGCCGGATAACGGAGTGCATTTAATGTGCTTAAAGTGGACAGCCGGGATGGAGTATTCATTTGTTTTGCTCCGTAACTTAATAGGTTGTTCAGGATACTTGTCGTTTATAAATTTGGGCTTATATTCCCATAAATTAATTTTGCAGTTTTATTAGTGAGGTGGCTAGAGACGAAGGTTGTTTTATTGATGAGACCTTGGTCTAAAGATAATTAGACCAAGGTCTGAGTGAGCCTGGATAAAAGCAAAGAATAGAGAATCAGTCGTCGAGAGGTAAAGTGGCCAGTAATTGAACACCCCGTGATTTCCCCGTACTGCTGATTTTAAACTTACCACCCAGGCTTTCCACTCTTTCGCGTAAGCCGCGTAAACCCATGTGGTCGGTGTCATTCAGCTTTTCCAGATCTTTATCGTTTATACCGGGACCTGCATCTTTGATTTCTAACGTAAGCTGCCTTTCATGTAATCTGGCAATAACCTGCTGATCTATTCCCAGACCATGCCTGACAGCATTATTCAGCCCCTCCTGCACCAGACGATAAATACAGATTTTAATAGACAATTTGAGTTCATCGGGTAATTCATCCAGTTTGTGCCTGACTTGTGTGGAAGTTCTTTTTTCGTGCTTATCTATAACTTTAAGGATGGCGGCCCTGGCAGACAGGTCTTTTAATTCTGGAATCACCAGGCCAGCCGATAAACTGCGTATTTCCTGTAAGGCATCACTCAGAGCGATCTGTATTTTATCGATCACATCGATATTAGCCTTTACCTGATGATTTTCTGTTATCTCGGTAACAGAGTCCAGCCGCAGCAACGCAAAGCCAATTGACTGAGCCGGGCCGTCATGCAACTCCGAACCGATGCGTCTGAGGTTCTGCTCGTTCAGCTCGACAGCACGACTACTGGCCTGCTTTATACGCAAACGTTGGCTCTCAATGAGTTGATGGGCAGTTTTGACGATCCAGTATAAAAACCAGTACAGAACGACTCCACTAAACAGCGAAACAATGATCACTAGAATTCGACCCTCGCGCAGAGTTTCATATAAAGCTTTTGGGGACTTGTAGAGCTCTACCACACCTATGACCTGCTGATGCTGGGCGTCCCACACCGGGAAATAGCTTTCAACAAATTTCTCAACATGGTCGGGCAGAAAATGATGTTCCTGTTTGGACTGTTCATTGGCATGACCTTCCTTGAATACCCTGACGCCGGTAATGGCCTGATTGAGCTCATCATTATCGGTAAAAGTTTTACCAATTACCTGCTTATCACTGGACCATATTATTCTTAGATCTGTATCATAAATTGCGGTGCGAAATACGTCGGGTAAACCCATAATATGATTGAAAAACTCTTCCAGTTCCTGTTTATCCTTGAGTTCCGTGCTACCACGGAAAGACGGTTCCGTATTATTGATAATGGCGACACTCTGGATGAATTCAGAGCTGATGACCATTTCACGCTGTAATAATTTGTCGTGAAGAAAAGAAAAAAATACAAACCCGGACACGACACTGATTGTTATGATTGAAACAAAACTGGAGATGGCGAATATCCTGATTAATCCCCAACGTTGAATAATGGAAGATATTTTCACTAAAGGTTCCGGGTTGAATAAACGCGGAGTTTAATCTCCATGGTGCATTTTTTGCGCGATGAGTGCCGCTTCCACTCGATTTTTAACCTGCAGTTTTTGCAGAATATTGGTCATATAGTGTTTAATCGTTTTTTCACTTAAAAACAATTCATCAGCGATTTGTTTATTGGTCAGTCCACGCTCAAGGGCCTTCAAAATAGTACTTTCCCTGTTATTCAATTTTTCCATAACATCTGGTTGTGGTGGTTCGTCATTGTATGAGTGCACCAGTATATTCGTCGCCAGGCTGGGTGTGATGAAGGTTTCACCGGCAGAAACCTTGCGCACTATATTAACCAGTTCTTTACCGCCAATACCTTTCAGAATATAGGCTTTAGCTCCCGCCTGTAACGCCGACATCACATTTTTTTCATCCTCAGAAGCCGTTAGCATGATGAGGCTACTGGCGGGCAGGGCTTGATGAATTTCACGGGCCGCTTCAACACCTCCACCCGGCATACTGATGTCCAGCAAAATAGTATCTGGAACCAGTTCATGGGCCATTTTTATAGCATCGGAAAAGCTGCCCCCCTGACCAACAACTTCAAAATCATCCACCGAATCGAGTGTGCTGCAGACTCCTTCCCGTAACAGGGGATGATCGTCTATAACCAGAATTCGAGTGATCTCAGTTGTCATATTGATGTATTTCCAAACCGTATTGAGTTAATAGTGAGATAGAATATCAAATCAGCTAAGCTGATCAATATTCAGAAATTTAAATTTCTCCTTATATTCTTCAATCACCTTATTATTTTCATCATTATTGCGGATTATTTTGGGTGATAACATAATCAGTAATTCAGTGCGAACATCGGAGGTGACAGTTTTTCCGAATAAAAAACCTATTCCCGGAAGATCGCGAAGCCAGGGTACACCGCTTTTAGTGACTGCACTATTCTTTCTGATGAGTCCACCAAGAATAATGGTTTCGCCGTTGTTGACCGACACACTGGTATTCAGGTTGCGGTTCAGAAAGGTTCTTTGTCCGGTGGCTGTGTCTATGTCTCCCACATCGATGACTTCCTGTGTGATGGATACATTGATGGTTCCGCTGCTGGTTATGGATGGTTTTATTTCCAGAATAATGCCGGTGTCTCTATATTCAACCGAGGTGGCGATTATAGTACCGTTTTCATTGACGGCTGCGGTGGGGATAGGCTGCTGGTCGCCCACGCGAATGGAGGCTTTGTGGTTGTTCCTGACCAGCAGTGAGGGGGATGATAAAACATCCACTTTTCCTTCAGAGGCGAGTAAGCCGAGAACTACATTAATATCTCCACCGTCTCTAACCCCGGAATAGGAAAATGTCTGAGGGAAGTTGAGTATATCGGAAATAACCGCTGAACCACCGGATGTGGCGTTACCGTGTTCAAAGAACCACTGCATACCATAGCTGAAAGCATCGGTTAACTGAACATCCATGATTGAGACTTCAATCAGTACCTGTAACGGCTGTATATCAAGCTTGTCTAAAGCCTGTTTTATTTGTTCATACTGGGCAGCTGTAGATGATATTAACAGTGTATTGGTATCATCTGCGGAGATAATGTTGATGTTTGATTCAGCTTTCGGGGCAGGGGTTGAATCGGTTGTAATTACCGGTTGATCTTTTTCTGGCTTTTTCCCCCACTCACTTAATACAACGGGCTTAGAACCGGGACCGGTAACATCATTGTCCGCCGTTGCAGTGCCCTGTTGACCGCTATCGAACAGTTCACCCAGGGTGGCGGCTAACTCCTTTGCGGTAGAATTTTTTACCTGGTAAACATGTAGTGTGCTTTCCACACCCTGAGCAGGTATGTCCAGTTTGCGGATCCATTCTTTTACCCGTTGCAGGTATTTATGCTGCCGGGTAATGACTAATACTGAATTCAGTCTTTCTATGCTGTCCAGAGTAATGAGATTTAGTGTATCGGCTTCGGTATTGTTAACACTGAGCATTTTATTCAGGTCGTCGATAATATCATTGACCCTGGAGTAATGAATATTGATCAAACCAACGTGAGAGCTTTTCATCCAGTCAACGTCAAACATTTCGACCGCATCCAGCATATTCCGAACATTTTCACTGGTTCCACCCAGAATAATCAAGTTACGTTTGTCATCGGCCCGTATGATGCTTTCTTTATCAGTCACCGATTCCAGAATTTTAACCATTTCAGCGGAGGGTATATAATCTAACGGGATGATTCTATAGCCATAACCCAATTTGGCTTTACCTTCATAATCTCCAAACCCCAGTACCGAGACAGCGGGTTTGTTTTTAGGAAAAATACGATAATGTCCTTTGCGTTTGACGATGCGTGCTCCGTGTAAATCCAGTACATTTTCCAGCATGTAAAAAACCGTATTTTTATTCAAAGGTTTTTCTGTCTTGAGCGTGACTATGCCTTTAACTGCTGGATCAATCAGGTAGTTTTCCTGCATAATTTTTCCCACCACCAGGGAAATTATTTCCTTGATATCAGCCCCTTCGAAGTTGAGTACGATACCGTCGGGTTTTTCTTCTGCCCTGAGTAATTTCCTGAATCCTTTGACATCAAAAATACCGGCTTTACCTTTATTTAAATACTCTATATTTCCCTGTATGGCGCTGACCACAACGGGTTTGTTTTCCAGAATTTTGAAGTCCTGTAAATTATCCACTTTGCTGGTACTCAAAGTGCTTTCCTGTAGTAGAGAGTTTTCCGTCGGCTGCACAGCTGCGTTATTTTCCGGGGCGTTATGAGATTGTTTTTGCGCGGGTGTAACGCAGGCGGTAAGTTGCAAAAAAGCCACCAGGCTAGCAACAAAAATAACGGTTTTTGTAAAATGCATTGTGAGTATTTATTTACCTTTGAGCATTGCTGTTGGTTTCTGCTTCTTCATTAAGCAAAAAATCATAGGAATCCCCGGATGTATTGCCGAGGGTCACTTTGGCTGAATCGATACTGGTGACTTGCCATTCATTTAAATGGTCTTTTTCAAACAGGATATGAGATTGTTGGTGTTGATTATCCCAGATTACCGCCATTTTACTGTCGGGTGTGATGACAATTCCGGTAATTTCAAGCTGCATTTTGTACACTGTTTTTTTGGGACTAATTTGCACATTTTGTTTTTGGGGAACTATGACCTGTCCGCCAAATATATTATTTTGTATGACCTGCTGATAGGTTGAAAAACTGTATTTTTTCAAATATTTATCGATGCTCCCCGTCGTTTTAAGTCTAGGCGTGGGCCTGTCAGTCGCTGATGACTCTAAAAATAGCTGAAAATCTGCCAGGTACACAGCCACCAGAGCTGCACTCAACAGGATAGATATCCATATTTTTAGATTAAAGAATAAATGCTGTAGCATTGAACATTGCTCTGTAATAGGCCGTATTAGACAGTTTCTTGGGCTGATATCTTGATTGTGGCAGACTAATTTGCATGTCGCTTAGCACAATCAATGGTCGGTAATTTTCGAGTTGCTGTAACATACTATAAATCGATCGTATATCCCCCTGTAATAACACTTTAACGGTGACTGATTTATCGTCAGCAGGTTTGCGCGAGGTTTTCTTCAGTCTAGTTTTAGTTTTTAATTTTGTTTTAGCCGTTTTCAGTTGAGACTGGATCAACTGCGCACCACTTTTCTGCACCAGTTGTTTGATAATGCGCTGCAGTTTCACGTCCGCCAGGGCGCCGGATTTTTTGTCCAGAAATACTTCGCTGAGCCCAGGGTTGTTACTGATTTTGCGAAACTGTTGTTGCAGTAATTCTTTATCCTGTATCAAAGCTATTAAGGCGGCCTGCTTATTCTGCATTCTTTCGGCAGATCTAATTTTGCTATCCCACTGGCTCAGATAGGGTTTGATCAGTAAAACCCAAACCATCAACAGCAGTAACATTAAAATCCCGATGGCGCTTAATTTTTTTACAAAGTTCGCCATGTTTATCATCCTTTGTTTATCGTCATCGAGATCTTCATGGTTTCCTGGCCGCTTTTAGCACTGGAGTTGACCGAGCCGATAATTTTTACATTGGAAAATACTTTATCCTGTTGCAGAATTTTAATAATTCGTTCTACAGACGGAGATTTACCTTCAAGCTTTATTTGAGTGCCGCTGATCTCCATTCGATCTATTACCGCCTGTCCATAAATAGCACGGGTGATCTGTGACCAGATATACGCATGATCCGGGAATTCATTTTTTTTATCGATCAGCATTTGCAGTCGAGATTCCTGTTCCATTATTTTATCTCTGATATCAATCACCGGCTGAGCTTGCTGTTGCAACCGCTTAATGTCGCTCTGCACCCTGTTCAGGGTTTGATCCATTTTATGCAGCGGGTATAGCATCACAGAAATCAATAAAACCGGTATCAGTATGTTTAATTTATGGTTGATGGCCGCTTTTGCCGGGTTGTTTTGCGCGGGTTTCGAGTTTGCATAGTCATGTTGAATAACAGTCTTTTTATCGGCATTTAATATATTAATTTTGTTTACATTAATATGGTATTTATGCTGTATTTGCTGTAAATATTTATCGATGATGTTTCGGTTAATAGCCCATATTTCGACTTCGATTGAATTTTTGTTGGCGGCAGACGGCAGTACTTCACAGGCAATTAATGCCTGGTCTGCATTTAATGGGAAGTATTTATTAAATTCATAACTGACCACCTTATCGATATTCCTGGTAGCCGTTTCAGGTAGGTTGATTTTACGGTACTGGATACTGTTATCTCTGAATATCAGAGCGATATTCTGCAAACCTTTAAGGCGTTTATATTGTACAGAATTGTTAAATGTTACCCCTTCTACTGGTGAGATTTCAAACTGTAATATGTTGGGTTTTTTATGTGGAATCAGCAGACTCGTTATGTCTACTATTTCATCCAGCCACCAGCGCCAGCCGATGTGGAAAGTTTGCAACAAATTTGACGAAGCTGACATCTGCTTAACTCTGGTTATAGCGCCACTTTAAAATCCGGTAGGGATTTTGTGACTGGTAGGTAAGTTGAATAATCGTGTTAATGGCATACGAGTTATGGCTCGAACGATCGTGTGCAGTGGAGTTGATGGTGAATAATTTTCCAGCATTTTTAGCATAGATAGTGAATGCCTGCGAAATTCTTCTAAACATTTCAGGCTCTATATCGGCCATTAGCAATAATTCAACAAGGTCTTCAAATCGTTTGTCTTTGGCACCATATTGCTTGCCGAGATTAAAATAATCCTGATCTTCCATGCCATACAGTTGCGTTAAGCTATCAGGGTCTCTCCAGTCAATGACCAGATCCGTCAGTCTCTGTGCCATCTCTGGCATGACGCCTGTCTGGATAAATGTTTCCGTTAATTGTCGTTCGTCTGCCGTATTGATATTAGTTTTTGCTTTTTCTGATCTTATTTCAATATCGACATCGCTATTATTAATAGCATAGTTAAATTTTAAACTTTCTGCTGTTTCCCCGGATAATAACTTTTCAATGGCAATATAGACAGCAGATGTTGCATCATATTTTAGAGTCATTGCAGACTTTATATTATCTGTGGCATGAGTATTGATACGTACATCAGAAGTGAAGTTACTGGCTACCATAATAGTGAGCACGGTTATCCATAACACTGTCGGTAGTACAACACCGCGACTTTTTTTAACAGAGGTTAAATCACACATCACTGGATGTCGCCATGTGAATGGTCGATTCGTACAACTGACCATTGTTACTTTGTATTTTTACCCTGACCAACTTCGGAAAATGTTGTGCATCTTCCCAGTTTTTATGCCAGCGTGCTGCCTTACCTTTCCTGTTGCCGTAATATAAAAAGGCGATTGAATGTACCTCGGATAGCAGTACGACTTTAGCGGTACCACCGGCTAAACTATCGGCCTCAATATCGGGGTGATGCAGGTAGTAACTGACATAGAGTCTGTTCTCGATTTTGTTCAGTTTTATTTTATTGACGTAGAGCCCTGCATCGTTGCTTCTGTTATAACGCGCGACAAATTTCAGGCTATCTGGTTTGCCGGTAAATAAATAGTTGTAATCTTTGCTGTGCGGTGCCGGGATTTTTTCGGAGGTGCCTAATTTCTGACGTAACCAGCTTTCGGCCTGAAAGTAATCATATTGAAATGACATTTTATCGCTGCCGTTTTGCCACTGTTTTAATCCAAACATCAGCCCCTGGTAACCAATAATGGTGATGAGTGACAGCAGCATCAGCGAAACGGTCATTTCAATTAAGGTAAACCCCTGTAATCTACGCGTAGTCATCGTATTAGCTGTCGGCTATGATTGTTTTAAGGGTTAACTGTTGCCGCTCACGCGGATGAAACACGCTGAACTGAACGGTATACAAATTGATATATTCATTGTCTGTGCTCGCCCCCGTAGATTCATTGCTTAAAACATCGGCAACCCATTTATAGCCATTGTGCTGCTCCCCCTCATAATGAGGTCTCATCGGCTGCAGCGCAATATCGTTGCGCACCATGGCGATGGCTGACTCCAACGTGCTCATCATGAGCAGGTACTGATTCACCCGGCTTACTCTGATCGAGTTTTGCGCAACGACATTGACAGCCAGAATTGAACCCATCGCCAGGATAGTGAAGGCAATTACAATTTCGATTAAGGTGAAGCCGGCCTGTTGTTTAATCATGATTTTTCCAGGTTTATCATGGCTGCAGGCTCACATATCCATTTAACCAGCTGGTAAAAACTTCCAGTTCACGAGCGTTTTGTTGCAATTTTATTTTCCCCCCACTACTACTGCCATCCGGGTAGAAGGCTATTTGCCCGGTGTTACCTTCGATATTATTTTCATCGACCGTGAGAATCACAGACACCTGTTCGGGTAGCTTTCTATCGATTTTGGTATCTGTTGAGAAGTAGTGCCGGTTGACAACGTCTAGCGTGATAGCTGTCGTTTTTCTGTTCACCAACGCCTGACTGCGAACATAGCGTAAATCCGATTTTAGTGTGCGTGCGATGGATTCCAGGTCGTGTTTTCCTGTTCCACTCATTTTTACTCCGACCAGGGTCATCGTCAGTGCTATGATCATGATCACTACCAGCATTTCAAGCAGGGCGAATCCTTTGGCTGGTGATGGATGCACCGTATGACTGGTCAGACCTGAAAGGCTGCTAATCCCAGATACTGATGTCTTTATTTTCACCGGTACCGCCTTCCTGCCCATCTGCACCCAGTGAAAACAGGGCGTAATCATCGTCCTCAGCTGGAAATTGATAATAATACTCACGGTTCCAGGGATCGACCGGGATGCGTTTTTTACGTAAATAAGAGCCATTCCAGCCCAGGATATCTTCCTTCGCTTGCACCAGCACCTGTAGTCCTTCTTCAGTGTCCGGGTAACGACCCACATCCAGTTTAAATAAATCCAGCCCTGCCGATAAATCTTCTAACTGTGCTTTGCCCACGTCGACTTTTGACGAACCCAGGTATTTCATGACATTGGGTCCTACCATGCCAGCCAGCAAGCCTAATATCACCAGCACGACCAGCAGTTCTATCAGCGTGAAGCCTTCATTTAATGGTTGATTTTTTAAAGTCATAATTTTGTTTTCCTGATTTGCAAGCCTGTCCACTAAATAGAAATTAAATCGTTCATGCTCAGTACCGCGACCATAATCGATCCGATAACGGCGGCCACGATAACACCCAAAGTCACGATAATAAGCGGTTCGAAAATGCCGATCACGCGATGGATATCCCGGTTTACCTGTTGCTGGGAAATGATTGCTATATTTGACAGGGTGTTATCCAGATCACCGGCTTCTTCACCAATTTTTACCATCTGTTGAGTTAACAGTGGAAAGTGCCTGCCAATGGTGGTACTGAATGTGGCACCTTCTTTTAAACGACTTGTTGATGTTGAAATTTGCTGGAAGATCCAGCTATTGGTGATAACGCACTGACTGATTTCCAGCGTTTTATGAATAGGTATGCCGCAATTCATCATCATGGACAGGGTTTCGGCGTAGCGGGATAATTGAATTCTCAGAATCATGCTGCCAATCCACGGAATTTTCAGCATAAAACGGTCCAGAAAAATCGACACTTCGCGGATATTTTTAAGGTTCATTAGCAGCAGAATGAATCCTGCGATGAGCATGCCCATTAACAGTCCGTAGTTTTGTAAAAAATCACTGGCCGTGATAAATACTTTGGTGATGGCGGGTATTTCCGCCTCCATATCTTCGAACAGTTGTTTAAACCGGGGCATCACAACGACCATTAAAATGATAATGGAGATGAGGGTGACAATGAGTAATATGATGGGATAGATCATGGCACTGACGATGCGTTCCCTGAGCGCTTTCTGTGCTTCAATGTAAGCCGATAAACGCCCGATAGCCGCTTCTAAATTACCCGACACTTCGCCTGCCAGAATCATGCTGATATACAGCCTGTTAAATACCAGTGCATGCTGACCTAAGGCTTTGGATAAGCTGCTGCCTTCACGTATATCGCGTTCTATTTTCTCCAGTAAGCGTTTCGAACCTGGATCGATGGTCGCTGCTATCAGTGATGACAGGGATTTATCGACCGGTAATCCCGCACGTAACAGCATGCCCAGACCATTGGTGAAATCGATCAATGAAAAATTCTGATGTGGCCTGTTGAACCACTCAGAAATAGTGGAAAAATGTTTACTGCCTTGTTGTTTTTCCACGATATCCAGCGGAATATAACCCTGTGATTCGAGGTAACTGAGAACCGACTGCTGCTCAGGGTATTCCACTGTTCCACTGACTTCGCGGCCGTCCTGGGTGATTGCTTTGTACGAATATATACTCACCACTAACTCTTACTGGTAACCCGTAAAATTTCTGCACGGCTGGTGATGCCTTCTGCCACCAGTCGCATACCGCAATCATACATACTGAGCATGCCGGATTTTCTGGCTTCTTCCCTGAGCTGTTCGGTATTGGTTTTAGCCAGTATCATTTTTGTTATGGCTTCTGTCACGGTGAAAAATTCATAGATAACGGCACGTCCCAGATAACCGGTATGACCACAGTGGTCACAACCCTCTGCCTTACATTCCTGTTGATGGATGGACGTTTTACAGTGATCGCACAGTTTTCTGACCAGGCGCTGGGCAAATACTGCATTCACGGTTGCCGTCACCAGGTAATCTTCTACACCCATATCGAGTAAACGAGTAATACCGCTCACTGCATCGTTGGTGTGCAGGGTAGAAATGACCAGGTGACCGGTTAACGCGGCCTGCACGGCAATCCTGGCCGTCTCGGTGTCGCGCATTTCACCCACCATGATGACGTCAGGGTCCTGACGCAATATGGTTTTTAAAATATTGGAAAATGTCAGGCCTATTTTTGAGTGGACCGATATTTGATTGATGCCATCCAGTTGATATTCGACAGGGTCTTCAACGGTGATGATTTTTCGTTCAATCGTGTTTATCTGGCTTAAACCGGTATATAAAGTCGTTGTTTTGCCGCAACCAGTGGGACCGGTTACCAGAAAGATTCCATTGGGTCGATCCAGAACCTGTTTGAAGCTGGTTAGCGTCTGCCGGTCAAACCCCAGGTAATTATAATCATAGGCAACACGTGATTTATCCAGAATACGGATAACGATACTCTCACCGTATAAAATGGGTACGGTCGATACCCGAATGTTGATTTCCTTGCCAGAAACCTTGAGCTGGATACGGCCATCCTGCGGTAATCGTCGTTCCGCTATATTCAGTCGAGCCATGATTTTAATGCGTGAATTGATCGCCGCTGAAGTATTTAACGACAGTATTTCACCCAAACGCAATATGCCATCCACCCTGTAGCGGATGCGTACACCCTCGCTGCCCGGTTCAAAATGGATGTCTGAGGCATGCATGTTAATCGCTTCCTGTAAAATCCGGTTAACCGTCTGTATGGTCGGAGCTTCGCTGGCCAGGTCTTTTAGGTGTGAAATATCGTCAACACTGTCATCGTTGGATAACTCCAGGTTACCATCGTCAATTTCATGCTCAATATCCGGTTCCGGATTAGACAGTTTTTCAATACAACTTTGAATATGTGAGCTTAAACCGAGTTGCGGTTTAATCTGCAGGTTGACGGTCGAAGAAATGGAATGAATCGTATCCAGGTCTCTCGGTTCGGCCATGGCCAGCACCATGGTTTGGTCATCTCGTTCTAATGGAAAGACCTGAGCGCTTTTAAGAAAACGTAGTGGAAGCTCTTCAGGTGCGGTATTAATACCTGAATAGGCACTGGCGTCTAATATTGGTAGTCCAGTCAGCTCGGAAAGGGTATTTGCCAGATCGTTTTCTGATAGCAGACCAAATTTTACCAGAGCCAGACCGAGCGCTTCAGATCTTGAGTGTGAGACTTGCTGTAACTGGTTTAATTCTGATTGTTTGATATTGCCCCGGTTGATTAGCGTTAGCGCTAATGGGTCATTTTCCCAATCGACCACCCCGGATGATAAAAAGGGAATAACTATCGTTGTATCTGATGGCACTGGAAATTGCATTGTAATACCTGATAAACCGCTAATAGCTCTTTAAATTTAAGTAAAAAAACCAATAAACCGGTATAAATTCGCTCTAATTTCAATTCATGCAGATCACTCGGTGATTCTTACAAATATACTTGATATCGATTTTTCAACATCTGATTCTATAAATTGTTAATTTCAACCTTAGCCTTTAGTCTGAGGCCCGCAATCGCCTTTTCCACGGCCAACTGTGATTTTTGTTGTAGCAGATAAGCTTTAATCTGTTCAGTGGCGAATTTTTCTTCATATACTGATGCCGGTTTGTGTTCCACCAGTTTTATTAAATGCAGGCCAAAGTGAGTTTTGGTAATGTCAGATATTTCACCGGGTTTTAGGGAAAAAGCGACAGTTTCAAAAGGTTTGACCATCTTTCCTCGTTCGAAAAAACCGAGGTCACCACCTTTGGAAGCACTCGGTCCCTGAGATTTCTGCATTGCCAGCTGTGCAAAACTGGTGCCCGAATCCAGTTCCTTCTTTATCTCAATTAACTGTTTTTCAGCCAGTTTCTTTTCAACGTCGGTAGCAGTAGAACTGAGCTTAATCAGAATATGGCGGGCTCTGACTTTTTCAGGATCAATAAACTGTTGCGGGTTATCCACATAAAACTGATGAATGTCAGAGCTGCTCACCGTCAGGCTATGTTGAATTTTTTGCTGCAACCATTTTTTTGCGGACAGCTTTTGCTTTAAGTTTTCCTGAAAAGTGGATTTGGTGAATCCGGCTTCAACAAGTTTAATCTTGAAGCGTACCTCATTATCAAACTGTGACTCGTATTTTGAAAAGGCCTGATTCACTTCTTCGTCAGTGGCAAGGATATTGTTATTTTTTGCAGCCTGCCATAACAGTTCCTGGCCAATCAAAACATTCAGTACTTTTTCACGAACTTTTTTATAGCGTTTAGGGTCGCGCATTACTCCGATATTGGTGCCCTGTTTCATTAACAGGGAGTCGATAGACTTTTGCAGCTTGGTTTCATAGATTTTTTGTCCCTGCACGGTGGCAGCAACTCCAGTTTGACTGGCTAAAACCTGATGAGTCGACGCCAACGATAACAAAATAGTAAAACCCAGTATTTTAAAAAAACGCATAACTTTTCCAGATGCTAAGGTAGCTGATTAATGACTGATGCTGGTGTAATAATGTTGAGCAAACATCCTGTGTTACAAAAAACATTACAAAATCAGTGACTGTATAAGGTTAAGAATAACCAATATGATGATTTAAGTTCACTGGTCTATAGGGTAAATTTAACTGTACTTAAGGCTTAAGGAGACTGCACTAAAGTACAGGATAAATCCTGGCGTCAGGTTTTTAATTCACTTCCATAACCAGTGATCCGCTTATATTTTCATTCGAGGTGTTCGAGTCTCCCAGAGATCGAAACCTTGATGCCGCTTCTGTTCTGTTCTTTACATGTAATTTTGCGAAAATTGAACTCACATGAAATTTGACGGTACGTGTACTGATAAACAGCTTATCAGCGATATCGATATTGGTTTTACCTAAAGATATCAAATTCAGCACTTCCTGTTCGCGTTTACTGAGACAATTGTGTGACCGGGTTGTTTGCTCCAGAGTGTGTTCCAGTAATGCATTGGTGACACAGGGAGCCATGCTTTTACCACCATGATATACGGTATGAATCGAATCGATTATGTCGCTTGCTTCAGCCTTCTTCAGCTGAAACCCCTGAATACCCACCTCTATTGCCGGAATAATCATAGACTTGTTTTTACAGTCGGTAAAAATGATAATTTTGATGTTTGGCCACTTTTCTTTGAGGCGGCGTAAGCTTTGTAATTCTGTTGGGTTTATTTCTTTCAAATCCAGTAATATGACATCTATCTTCAGATCCAGTTTATGGTTGAGGATTTCCTCTGTCGAAGCTGTTGATAGCACCATCTTAATAGTGGGATCGGAACTTAGAATGTGCTGCAAACCATATCTAATGGTCGGGCATTCGTCGCATATAATCACGCGAATAGATGTTTGCATGGTAACCTCTTTTTCTCCATGATAAAGATAGCTGCATTAGTTATCTTTATGAAAATTTTACCGGCTAAAATAATCATTTTTTAACCTGATATAAGAACTGAAGCAGAATATATGCCAGTGTATAATTTTCCTGTTATATCAGCTTCTTACGCTTTCGCAGAATCATTTGTGTAAAAAAAATTGACACCTACCCGGCACTCCCTGTAAAGAGATCTGACACGCTGTCGTCTGTCATCCTGATCTACTGTGTTTAGATATAGGACGTATATGTTGATGGGTAATAAATTAATACTTTTTCTATATCAGGCAATAATAAAGATGGCTGATACATATATTTAATCGCGCAGACGGGGCTATAAAATAATTAAATAACCCTCTGGAAATAAATCATGCACTACTGTTTATAAGGCCTGGAAACTCAAAAGCTGTACTTAAGTTCAGTTTTATCGGTTCTTAGGTACAGTTCGATTTACCCCTAGGTGCAGTAATAAAAACATACAGGCTTTGTTAGGCTTTGTGAGAATTGCGAGGGCTTTGACGAGCCTCATTTAACCTGGGGGGGTTAGTTATGAAGACGAAAAAATCATCTGCTCATTACATGCGGTCAGTGACTTTGTCACTGGGCGGACTGTTAGTGGCAGGTTCTTTAAGTTATTCACCGGAAGCTTCAGCTGCAGTGACCTGTGCACGTACCTTGAGCGCCGATGTAGTCGCCATCGATCAGCCGATTATGTTTAATCGGATCGGTGCACAAAACATCAATTACATGGTTTATGCATTACGACGTGATGTGGTTGATTCGAATAATGTACCTTTATCCGAAGGTGGTGTTGCAACTGCAGGACAGGTATCGATGCGTCCTGACAAGCGGCCTCGACCGTTGGTGTTACGCATGGCTGCAGGAGATTGTTTACAGGTTAATTTACAGAACCTGCTAACTTCTACGGCAAATCCATTTAATGTGGATCCGCTCATTGGGCAACCAAATCCAAACATTATGCAAATTAATGATCAGGTGGCGGGTCGTTACGTCAGTTTTCACCCGTTGGGATTACAACTGGTAAACAGTATCGCGGATGATGGTTCTTTTGTCGGTAAAAACGCGAACAGTCTACTGGCACCTGGCGCGAGCGGATCCTACACTTATTATGCCGAAGGCGAAGGTGCTTTCATGGCTTACAGCATGGCTCAGCCTCTCGGTGGTGAAGCCAGTGGCGGTAATGTGGGTGTCGGCCTGTTTGGCGTGGTCAATGTTGAGCCGGTGGGTGCCAAATTCTACCGCAGTCAGCTGAATGAAGAAGAGCTGCGCCTGGCGACAACCGGTACCTCTGCAACTGGGCAGCCCATTATTGACTATGAAGCGCGCTATCCGAATGACTGTGGTGCCATTAATGACGTCTGGTGTAAAGAAGGTAAAGCCGATTTACCCATCGTTAACATGCTGGATGTTAATGAAATCGTGCATGTCGATATTAATGCGGTCATAGCAGGGCCGAATGCCGATGGTACATTCCCGCCATCGACTTATCCGCTGGAAAGCATCGGTGAGCGTAATCCGACTGTTCCTAATCGACTCGAAGCCTTTCGCGAATTTACCGTGGTATTTCATGATGAGCAGGCGGCCTCGCAGGCTTATCCATTGTGGTTTGGTGACCCCGTTCTAGGTCATACTCTGCATAGTGTGCGTGATTCATTCATGATCAATTACGGCAGCGGCGGTATCGGCTCAGAAATCATTTCCAATCGTCTGGGTGTAGGCCCGATGCACGATTGTCTGAACTGTGCCTACGAAGAATTCTTCCTGACTGCCTATACGGTAGGCGATGTGGCCATGCTGGTCGATATTCCCGCTAATACCGGTCTGGAAAACTGTGATCCAGCGCTGAATAACTGTGCTGCTGTCGGGCCTAAAGCCACACAGGCATATTTCCCTGAAGATCCCTCTAATGTGCACCACAGTTATACCGGTGATTTTGTCAAGTTTCGTAACCTGCATGCAGGTCCGAAGGAGCAACATATCTTCCATTTACATAACCACCAGTGGTTATTTAATGCGAATGATGATAATTCAAACTACCTGGATGCCCAGGGTATAGGCCCTGGTTCCGGTTATACCTACGAAATCAACTTCGGCGGTTCGGGTAACCGCAATAGATCGGCGGGTGATGCGATATTCCATTGTCATTTCTATCCTCACTTTGCGCAGGGTATGTGGGAAATGTGGCGTAACCACGATGTTACTGAAACGGGTACAGTGCTGTCTGTTTCTGGTGGAACTGCTGCAGATCCTTTATTCCATACCAGCCCATTCGCATTGCAGAGTGGTTTACCGGCAGTCGGTGCGCGCGCACTACCGGATGGTGAAATCATCGCGGGTACACCTATCCCTGCCATAGTACCTTTGCCCGCCAAGGCGATGGCACCTATGCCCGGTGAGGTTATCATTGTGGCCAAGGATGCCAATGGCGACACTATCCCTGAGTCGAGTCAGGCCAAAGTTATCGATCGTACTAAAAACCCCGGTTACCCGTTCTGGATCGCCGGCATCGAACATACGGTCGGTCAGCGTCCTACTACGCCTCCACTGGATATGTTAACGGAGCAACAGGCGACAGCACTTAAGGATACTCTTGACCCTCTGTGGGCTAACATGACCGCAAATCAGGCGGGTGGGTTCAATGGCGGCTTGCCACGACATACGCTGGAAGGTTATGCCGCCGGTGGTGTGTCGCAGGATGTTCAGAACCGTCTGGACTTTACCAAGATTATCACCACGGCCAAGCCGATGTATTTCCCCGAAGAGGGTACTGATCTTGAACGGCTGGTGATGGAGTTTAATGCAGAACGTGATCATCCCAGTACCAGTGTGGGTCTCGACGGTACAGTATCGCTAGCCAGTTTTGGTACGAATGGCAACTTGCCTTCTCCCAGTGCGCCGTATTATGAACCCTGTATGGATGATAACGGTGTTTTGTTTGAAGCCGGTCAGGCGGGCAATTTCTTTTCAGCCGATGGTGGCAAGAATATTTTGGGTACACCGGTTTTTGGTGCCAAGAATCCCCGCACCTATAAAGCGGCCAATATTCAGATCGATGCAGTATTTAACAAGGCTGGATATCACTTTTCGCAGCAACGAATCATTACCCTGTGGGATGACGTGTTGCCGACGATCAACAAGCAACGTGCTCCAGAACCTTTTGTCATGCGTTCAAACACATACGACTGTGTGAAATATCTGCATACCAATTTGATCCCGGAGACTTATGAACTGGATGATTACCAGGTACGTACGCCTACCGATATTATCGGTCAGCATATCCATTTACCCAAATGGGACCTGGTGGCTAATGACGGTTCGGGTAACGGCTGGAATTATGAAGATGGCACGCTGAGTCCCGGTGCGGTGCGTGAGCGTATTCACGCGATTAATAACTTCAACGGCCAGGCAGCTGCGCCTGTGTTAAGCGGTTTAGAGGATGCTACGGGTCAACTTCATCCTCTTGCTCACCCTTACTTCGGTGCAACTGATGCTGACTGGTTGGGAGCACGTACTACCATTCAACGCTGGTTTACCGATCCGGTGGTGAATGTTGAGGGTGAAGATCGTGGTCTTGGTATCGTCTTTACCCATGACCATTATGGTCCTTCTACGCATCAGCAAATCGGTCTGTATGCGACAATTCTGGTTGAACCTGCTAATTCTAAATGGGTGCATAACGAAACCGGTGAGGAGTTCGGAACCCGTCATGATGGAGGTCCCACCAGCTGGCAGGCTCAAATCCTGACAGATACCGATAATGATGATATAGCCGATGCCGGATTCCGTGAATTCTATTTTGAATTCAGTGATTTTCAGCAAGCCTATCAGAAAGGTGTGTACGTTGGTGCTGATGCGAATGGTAAACCGCTTGCCCATGGTATCGTAAATCCCGACCTGGTTGCTGGTGTTGCCGGAGCGGCACATGGCGGTGTTACTGCTGAGACTTTCCGTCAGTCGATCAATCCTTCATACCGCCAACAGGCGAACGTGAATGGTCCTGATATCGTCAGGTTCCCACCAGTTTGTCCCGGTGGTGCACCACGTCCCTGTGCGGAAGCTATTACAGCGGATGATGTCGGCATGTTAGTGGTGAACTATCGTAACGAACCTATAGGGTTGCGTGTATATGATCCAGCCAAAACAGGTCCCGATGGTAAGCCCGGTATGCAGGCCGATGGATTAGGCGGTGATTTAGGTTATGCTCTGCAAACCCGTACTGACCGCGCGATTCCTGCGTTTAATACCATACTGGGTGATACACCCTATCTGGCGGCAATGACAGGTGGTGTTCAACCGGGTGACCCGTTTACGCCAATGATCAGGACATACCCTAATGACCTGGTCAAGATCAAGATCCAGTCTGGCGCAACCGAGCATGAGCATAACGCTACGATACACGGTGTGAAGTGGTTGCAGGGCGGTTCCGGTCATGGTGAAGCCCCCAACTCGGGCTGGAGAAATGCACAGAATGATGGTATTTCTGAGCAGTTTACCTTTAGTTCTCCGGTCAGTTCGGACCTGAAAAGTGCGGGAGATACGGCCGATTATGCGTACTCGGTTGATGCGAGTCAGGATGGCTGGTGGTCTGGTATGTGGGGGATCATGCGTTCTTATGAAAGTTTGCAGCCTGATCTTGCCACTTTACCCAATAATACGGATCCGCGACCTGATCGTGTAATCAATCGAACTCAGTTTGACGGGGTATGCCCAATCAATGCTCCAGTTCGTGAATACAAGATTGTCGCGATGACGGCTAACGAGTTACTGGCTAATGATCTGGGCGCCACACTGGTTCCTGTCGGTCCAGAGTCGACTCAGCATGTGGGTGGAACTGTTGATCCTGCCGGTGGAACGCTGGTATATAACAACCGTGCTACGCAAATCCGTCAAATACAGATACCGATTGATGGACAACCGGGGCAGTTCCTGACGTTGGGTGGACAGTCTGGACCATTGCATGACCCAACCGCATTGATCTATGTGCTGGCTGATGACCTGGAGCCTGCAGGGGCAGCATGTACGGTTACCGAGCTTGGTTGTAATGTTCGACTGAAAGCACAAGCACCGGTAGAGCCTGTGGTTATACGTGCAAACGCTGGTGACTGTATGAAGGTAACCCTGCATAACCGTCTGCCAGTAGTGGCACCCGACCTGTATGGATACATCACTCTGTTACAGATGGTCACCCGTGACTTTGATAGTCCTCAGGGTATCACCACCTTTAACAATAACCTGATCCGTCCATCTACCGAGGTAGGTTTGCATCCTCAACTGGTTGAATACGACGTTACCCGCGATGACAGCGTTAACGTTGGAATCAATAAAAAACAGACCGTCAGTCGAGGTGAGAAAAAGACTTATACCTGGTATGCCGGTCATCTGGACTATGCGAAGGCTGTGTTACCCAGATGTACCAGAGCACTGCGTAGGGCAGGGGTACTCTGTCATGGGGGAAGAACTGCACCTCGGGAAATGGTTGAGATAGCGGCCACCCCTGTCGAGTTTGGTGGTTTTAACCTCAGTCCTGCGGACAAGATCAAGCAGGGCCAGAAAGGTCTGATAGGCGCTGGTGTTATCGAGCCTGAAGGAGCTACCTGGTCTAACGATCTGGCCAGTCTTGATCGCGTCATGGATCATCAGATTGTCGCAGGTACTGCGGGTCAACGTGCGACTCGTATGATGGCTACGGTGACCGATGGAGCGGATAACTTTAGAGATATAGCGGTTATACACCAGAAAGGTACCAACCAGCGTTTTGCGGATGGTACCGGTATACCGAATATCGCTTCTGAAGGACGCGGTATTCCAGAGGATAGCCATGACGCGGGTCAATACGCAATCGGCTATGGCTCTGAGCCCTTGTGGTTCCGTTTTGGTATGCCAGCCGATGCACCATTTGGTAATTTTGATGGCGGTCTGGGTGGTATAACGAATTCCCATGAAACCTTCAGCAATGTCTGTTGTAGCAATGGCGGGGCAGCGACTACGGCTGATCAGAACGTGGGTGATCCAACGACGCCTGTATTCACTGCAGCTCCTGGTCAGGATCTGAAGATGAGGGTTCTGTTACCACACGGTGTTGGTCGTGGTACGACCTTCTCGCTGGATGGACATGTATGGCAGCGTGCTCCTTACGTTGAGGGTACAGTCCCATCACAGACCATTGGATATAATTGGTTGGGTATGCTGTTAGGTGCTCAGGAAAGTGTAACTCCTTATGCTCACTTTGAAATCGACCCTGTAAACGGGGCCGGTGGATTAGGTGCCATACCTGGTGATTATCTGTACTCGGATATTGCTTCGTTCGGTAGAACAAGCGGACTTTGGGGAATCCTGCGTGTGGAGGATGTTATAGCTCCATAATAAGAAGTTAATGTAATGTAAAAACTTATCTGTGGTCGATGCGATTTCGACCACAGGTGTTTTTTAAATTAATAAAACTATATGGTTCTAAACAGCAATTGACTACGTGATAGAAAGATATATTTTTATTAATCTACAATTTTATAAACGCAAAAATATTAGTAAAATCTAATGGTGAATGTATCTAATGATTAAAGTATCTATGAGCAATCAAATTCAATCGCTTAGAAGCATTGTGACTAAATCACAAAAACTTGTGTTCTGTGGTTTGTTGGGATCGTTACCGATCTTTTTAAATCCATCTTTTGCTGCCGCTAGTGAATCTTTAACGACGGTTGAAAAAGGTTTGCAACTTGAACCACCCGCTATACAGACGATGGTGCGTGACGGTCTATCCATAGAATTTAAAGTATCACCGGATAACTCGCAGGATGAGGTTATGCAAGGGAAATATGCTGATGTAGAGTTTCGTATTTCGGATGTTCAATCGGGTGAACCGGTAAAAGGGATTTATCCTGCGGTATGGCTGGATATAGCCAAACCCTGGGAGCAACCAGATGCCGATGCTTCTATTAGCTGTAAAGAGAGAGTCCAGCTGTATATGCAGGGAATAGTGGGTGTCCGTCCACTGGTTGACCTGAATAGTTATTTCGTGCTGGTGCTAAATCAGGATGCGACCGTGTCGGTTATAGATCCGATCATCGGTGTGGGAGGGATCACCAAGCTCTACGCCAGTATTAACCTGTTGTCAGCGGGTGTGGAATGGGCGAAAACGGTCGATGAGAAATACATGTACATCAGTATGCCTGCAAAAGATAAGGTCGCGATGGTTGACCTGACAACCTTTAAGGTCACCACTAATATTGATGCAGGTGATAATCCGGTGCGCGTGGCTCTTCAGCCCGATGAAAAATATCTGTGGGTGGCGAATAACCATCGTGATGGCAGCAGGAGTGGCGTGTCCATTATCGATGTTGCCAATCAGAGTAAACTGAAATTTATAGCGACGGGTAGTGGTCATCACGAACTGGCATTCAGTCATGACAGTCGTTTCGCTTATGTCAGTAACCGTAATGATGGTTCTATCTCGGTAATTGATACTGAAAAACTGGAAAAAATAAAAACATTACAGGTTTCTAATCAGCCGATTGGTCTGGCTTTTTCAGAAAAAAGTGAATCGCTGTATGTGACAGATGGGCAGTCAGGGAAAATTGTCGTTATTGATATGAATTCAAATACGATTAAAAAACGTATCGATGTGAAAGTGGGTGTCGGCCCGATCGGTATTTCACAGGATGGACGCTGGGTAATAGCGGCTAACAGTGAAGAAGACGAAGTGTATACGGTTGATGCGGCCACCAATGAATTGATGCATACGCTGCCGGTCGGGCGTAAACCCTACCAGCTAGCTTTCAGCAGGGCGTTTGTGTATATCCGGTCACTGGGCTCAGAACGTGTCAGTATGATAGAACTTAACCATCTGAATGGTAATAAAAAAGTGGCGGTATCCGACTTTCAGGCAGGTTCCAATGCACCGGGTAAGATGCGTGACATCAGCCTGGCTTCTGCTATCCATGAAGCACCCGGGGAAGCAGCAGTGCTGGTGGTGAGTCCGTCTGATAACACCGTTTATTATTATATGGAAGGAATGAATGCACCAATGGGAAATTTCCGTAACTATGGTCACCGCCCACGCGCGGTACAGGTTGCAGACCGTACACTGCGCGAAGATGAAGACGGTGTGTATCATGCCAAGGTCAGGATACCGGCTGCCGGTACTTACGATGTGGCTTTTTTGATGGAGTCTCCCAGTATTTTACATTGTTTTAATATGACGGCTGTGCCTGATCCGACACAATTAAAACAGCTTGCTGCGGGCATCGAATTTATTGACAGAACCGGTAAAGTTAATGCGAACGAACCGGTAAAAATCAGATTTCGTTTAAAAGATCCGAAAACAGGTAAACATAACCTTAATCTCAAAGATGTCCGGGTTCGGTACTATCGGGCACCGGCCTTTGATCGAAGAGAAGAGTTTGTTCAGGACGTGGGGGAGGGTATCTATGAGCTGGAAACACAGCTGGCAAACCCGGGTGTTTATTATTTCTTCGTGAGTTCACCGTCCAGTAATCTAAAATTTGGTGATACACGGTTTCAGACTGTTCAGGTGACCCGATCTGATGCTGGCAACATGAGTAATTAATGGGAATAATTAGTATGGGAATAGTTAATGCTCACGGGGATTCATCATTGGCTTTACTGAGTTCAGCATTAAAGAATTCAGTAATAAAGATTGCAGTCATTTTTTTGATGACGTTTCCAATGACTGCTCAAGCCTTGCAGCCGATTGATCCGCATGCGCATCATCGTCAACAGGCAGCCGCGAAAAGTAAAATGGCCATGGCTGAAATTGAGCTGTCTGATAACCTTCCCCTGTTAAACCAGTTCGGGGAACAGGTTGATCTGCGTCAGGATATTATTGGGGACAAAGTGGTGGTGGTCGGATTTGTGTACACCACCTGTGTCACTGTGTGCCCAGTGGTGTCCTCTATTTTTTCGCTGGTGCAGGATAAGCTGAAGGATAAAATGGATAAGGAAGTTGCGCTGGTAATGCTAACGGTTGATCCAACCAGAGATACACCGTACCGCCTGTTAAGCTATGCAAAAAAATATAATGCAAAAAAAGGATGGCACTGGTTAACTGGTGACAAAAAGCTGGTCGATAAAGTATTGAAAACATTTGGTGCCTATACCCCGCTATTTGAAGATCATCCTGCGATGGTTTTGATTGGGGATGAAACAAAATCAGAGTGGTATCGCTACTATGGATTTCCGGCTCCTGAAGTTATCCAGGCCAAGGTCGATGAGTTACTCCTGCATCGACTAAATTAGTGTAATTAGGAATTTTAAAATGTTATTTAACAAAAAGCCGCATAAAAAAAATATGAATTTAATGGATGGACTCATGCTAAAGCACTTTGCGAAGTTAAAATTTTCACTGTTAACGATGGCGGCTTTGCTGGTTAGTATGCCAGTGATATCAACGGCTACGGCCAACCCGGGGTTAATGGGGAAATCACTGACTAAAGCGAAACCGATCACTGATAGCCAGAAACAAAAAGCAAAAAACTATTTTACGGATACAGTGTTAACCACCCAGAGTGGTGAAAAGTTGCGTTTTTATTCTGACGTTCTGGATGGACATGTGGTGATGTTGAATGTTATCTACACCAGTTGTCAGGGTGCCTGCCCAATGTTGACGCAAAAATTATCCGAAGTTAGCAAACAACTGGGTGATCAGTTTGGAAATAATATCCGTTTTGTTTCTGTGTCCAATGATCCGGAGCGTGATACGCCGGAAGCGTTAGCAAAATTTGCCGCAAAACAGAATGTAAATATGGCTGGATGGACATTTTTAACCGGTCCGAAAGATGAGGTCGATGGCATCATCACCAAACTAGGCCTGTATACCTCTAATTTTCAGGAACATAAATCCACCATCTTAATTGGCAATACACGCACCGGGCACTGGAAAAAGCTGCAACCCAATTTGCCACATCAGGGAATAGCCTTGCAGTTACAGGAACTGGCTGCGGAAGGATGACCGTTTTCATGTTGGGCTCCCGCCTGGTGAATCTGCAAAACACAGTTTTGATGCTGTTGTTAACGGCTAGTTCGGTGTTATTTGCTGGTTCAGTAGAACAGGATACACAGCGCGGCCGACATATCTTTTTTGAGGGTGAAAAAATCACGGGTAAAGCATTCACAGCCAACGTAGGTGCCGCAGCGATTCCGGTACCCGCCAGCGCTTTACCCTGTGTCGGATGTCATGGCAGGGATGGAAAAGGGCGAGCTGAAGGCGGAGTAAAACCTTCCAATATTTCATGGCCTAACCTGTCCAGGAAATATGGGGGTAAAGCTGAAAGCGGGCGACATTATAAGGCTTATGATGAGTCCAGCTTTTTGAAAGCGGTTACCGAGGGAATCGATTCCAGTGGCAATAAGCTAGATACCAGTATGCCCCGTTTTAATATTTCCAGACAGGATGCGCGTGATCTGGTGGCTTACCTGAAAGTCATTCTGGATGATTATGACCCCGGGGTGAGTGATGAAGAAATTGTTTTTGGCACCCTTCAGCCTGAAACAGCATTGCATGAAAAAACCGCAGCAGCCATGGTTGATGTGATGCAGGCACAAATGCATGAAATTAATCAGCAGGGCGGTATCTATGGTCGAAAACTGTCATTAAAAGTGGTGCCTTACCAGGATCGCCAGTCATTTATCGGGCAGGCAAATCAACTCATCGCCGAAGATCAGGTGTTTGCACTGGTGAATTCATTTTCTGGTGGAGTCGATCAGTCTTTAACCGATATGGCCGAACAGGGCCGGGTACCGTCAATAGCACCCTTTACCCAGTTTCCGACTGCCAGGGGCGGTCAGCATAATTATACTTTCTATCTGCACGGCGGCCTCGATGCTCAGGTTGCGGTGATGGCAAGACAAGCTGCTGAAAAAATACAGTCAGCAGATAAAATTTACGTTTTTTATCAGCAGAGTGGAAATTTTGAGGCCAGCGCAAAAAAGGCGGTTTCGTTTTTGAGCGATAATAAAATACAAAACGCCCAATTAATGGCTTACGATCTGAATACTGGGAAGAAGTTTTCTGACTATATCGATTCAGCATCAAGCTCCGCCCCCTTTATACTGTTCCTGGGGGCTTCCAGTGATTTAGTGAGCCTGATTGATGTAAAAACGCAACAAAAAAACAAGGTTCCGTATTTATTTCTTCCCGGATTCTTTGTGTCTAGCCATATTCTGAAACTACCGACTGCTTATGCCGGTCAACTGGAAATGGCTTACATCACGGTGCCTGGTAACAGTGACGGTAAGGCGTTATCAGATTTTCGACATTTTATGAAGCGCAATAAACTCGAGTATAACAATCTGTCTGCGCGACTATTTGCCTACAGTGCGGTAAGAACCCTGATTGAAGGAGTTAAACGTTCGGGTAAGCGTATTTCCAGGGATAAACTGGTTACTGAAATTGAAAATTTGTATGGATTTGATGCCGGCCTGAATAAACCGGTCAGTTATGGAAGTCGACGACGTACAGGATTGTTAGGGGCTTACGTGGTTAAGCTGGATGCCGAGCAAAGAAGGCTGAGTCCCACCGGTAACTGGGTTCGGCTTGATTAATTGAATCAGGGTCAGACGACTCATGCGTATATTGCTTACCTTGATAAAGTTGTGAACATGCTGAGATTTAACAGGATTTTGTTATGATCAAGTGATAAGCAGGGCAAAGATTGTAATAGTGCAAGTCTTGATGAGTTCGATCAAGAATTCCTAATTTTAGTCATAAGAAAAATTAATAAATACATAAATGTTATATATTAAATGGGATAGGTTAATTTATAGCATATAAATTGGCGCATACAATAAAATTAATTGTAAGTTATCTTGAGTAAATTTATCTTTTTGTCAGCATTTTTTACACTTTATAGTTAAAAAAAGTCAGGAAAATTTACAATTCAGTCTACAATATTAAGTTTAAAAAGATATTCCATTGAATTTATGAAGTATTATTTATATGGCATACTAATTGCTTTTAATTAAGCGTGTTATAAATTGGTTTGAGAAATCAATAGGCAAACAAATTTAAAATAAAAATTTTATACTAAAGGATATATTTATGAAAAAGTTGTTGATTATTTTATTGTTTAGTCTGGCTAGCCAGGCTCAAGCAGCTATTATTCCAGATGGTAGTCAGTTCGGTTTTGGTGGTTTTACCTGGGATGTTTTTTACGGTAATTTCGATGATCAGGGTAATGGATTTATCGACGATGCCAATATCGGAACCGGTAGTCTGGCATTTCAAAGCAGTAATGATAGTAGTCCAACGGTGCCGGGCCTAACTCTTGCAGCGGAAATGTCGACTTTAATCGATACTGCAGGTATTTTATCGTTCAGCTGGGATTATGAGACCTTTGATGGAGATCCTATTAATGATCCTTTTGTGGCGTTTGTAGAGGATAGCTTTTTTAATTTTTCTCTTATTGATATTGTGGATGTTGACGGTGCAGCCAGTCAATCATCATCACTATTAGGGTTTGATTTTGCTATCCATCTTTCTGCTGATGATCTATTTGGTTTGAGTCTTGACTCGATTGATGACGCCTTTGGCTTTGCAGAAGCAAGTATCTCTAATTTCTCATTTATCGCTGACGGAACTGGTGGGCAACCCGGAGGACAAGTACCAGAACCTTCAATATTTGCACTGTTTGGTTTAGGCCTTGTTGGACTCGGTTTGGTGCGCAGAAAGAGGCTGACTAACAACTAAAAAACGGGTGATATAACCAGAATTTGTATCGATTTAATTATAATTATAATAGTAAGAGCGGCCTGGTAGCCGCCAGTAAGATTACGGCAAATATATTGTGTAGTTAAAAGTCCTCGGCTAGTCCGAGGATTTTTGTTATTTTTTGCGTGGTTAATCTGGAGAGCTCGTGCGGAAATTGTTAGTAAAACTCATTCTTATTTTGGGGCTACTGGGTTCTTCGCTGAGTTTTGCCCAGACTCCGCTTTGGCAAATCTCTAATACGGTTGCTAATCGAGGTGCAATCGATAATCGGCACGAGGTTTTTTTTTCGACCGATTCCCTGGCTTTACGCAGTCTTCTAAATAGTGCGCCACAGGAATTTAGCGCCGACTTTAGCCATATTATTTCACTGCCTTTACCCGACGGTAGTCTATCTCGATTCAGTATTATTGAATCTCCTATCATGGCGGCCACACTAGCCGCTAAATTCCCTGAACTTAAGACTTACAAGGTTTTCGGTCTGGATGATTCTGGTGCCAGCGGTCGTGTAGATATTTCGCCGAACGGGTTTCGGGCGATGCTGAATACATCCCATGGCCGCGTGACTATAGATCCGGTGGGTGGGCTTTATCGAGTTCGTTCACGCAGTACGAGTGACAACAATACAGCGTTTCAATGCGGTGCCACGGAGTCGGGTGTCAGCGAGACAATAAGTCCGACGATCGCTCAGCGTTCGGTGGCCCAGCGGGTTAGCAATAACTACCTGGTGTATCGGCTGGCCGTATCGGCGACCTTAGAATATGTGAATGCGGTCGGTGGCACCCTGGACGCGGCAATGGCTGAAATCACCACTGCAGTCAACCGCGTCAATCAAATTTACGAGCGTGACCTGGGTATTCGTTTACAACTGATCACTAACAATGACTTACTCATCGATGTCGATGGTAGTGCCGGTTTTACCAATAATAATACAATCAGCTTGTTGAGTGAAAATCAGGTCTGGATAGATGCCCAGGTGGGGTCGGCAAACTATGATATTGGGCATATTTTTAGTACCTCAAGCGGAGGGCTAGCCCAGATTGGAACCGTCTGTTTTGACCCTGCCAAGGCAAAAGGTGTCACCGGCCTGCCTAATCCTACCGGTGATACTTTTTATATCGATTTTATAGCTCACGAGATTGGGCACCAGTTCAGAGCCGAACATAGCTTCAACGGCAGCACCAGCAGTTGCGCTTCTGGACGGGTTGCAGGTTATGCGTACGAACCTGGCAGCGGCTCGACCATCATGTCGTACTCGGGGATTTGTGGCGCTGAGAATATTCAAGTTTCCAGTGATGCTACTTTTCATAGCACTAGTATTTCGCGGATTAATTCCTATACCAGTTCTCTGGGTACCTGCTTTTCGTTACTCAGTGCCAATAACCCCAGTGAACCTATCGCCAATGCCGGAGCCGACCGTATTATACCGGTTGGTACGCCTTTCCTGTTGACTGGTACTGGAAGCGATATGGATGGAGATACTCTCAGTTATCAATGGGATCAGATCAATCTTGGTAGCATCACAACATCGGCTAATTTTGGGTCCGACCTTGGTGATAATCCGCTGTTTCGTAGCTACGCGCCTCAACCCGTCACAAGTCGTGATTTCCCTGCTCTGGGTACACAGGTCGATGGACTGGTTGATTTAAGCGAAGCCTTGCCCTGTACGTCGAGAAATCTGGATTTCAGACTGACCGTGCGAGATGGAAAAAGCGGACAGGCAATAGATGACGTGCTACTAACTGTCGACAATACAGCAGGGCCATTCAAAGTCACTTCACATACCACGGCGAGCACGATTGTCCCAGCAGCAGGGACGGTGAACGTAACCTGGGATGTGGCGAATACCAATAACGCGTTGTTGAACTGCAGCGCTGTGGATATAGATTTGCTGACTTTTTCTCCCGGCCATGCCAGCTACTCGGTCACTTCGCTGTCGGCTAATACTGCGAATGATGGTTCCGATTTAGTTAATATCCCGGATAATTCGAATGACTTTGCCCGCTTTCGGGTGAAATGTAGCAACAATATTTTTTACGATATTTCAGATGCCGATCTGGTCATACAGGGTGCCGGTGTTTTTCCAACCAGTGGCCAGCAAACTTTTTTTAATACGAATGGTGTGGCGTTTGCGGCTTCGGCCAGCGAATGCGTTGCCACTCCCGGCCCTGACACAGCCCCTCCGGTGGTTACGCCTCCGGCCAATATCACTGTGGCAGCCACCGATGCCAGTGGCACCGCGAATACCGTCACGCCTATTGCAAGCTTCCTCGCATCTGCCACTGCCACCGATGCGGTCGATGGCTCACGGCCAGTCAGCCATGATGCGCCTGCGGTATTCCCGCTCGGTATTACAACGGTGACCTTCAGCGCCACCGACTTATCCGCCAATACCGGACAGGCCCAGGCCACAGTTAACATCACCGATCAAACGCCACCCGTGATCAGCTTAATCGGTGCCAGTTCGATGACCCTTAACGTGGGTGATATCTTCAGCGATCCCGGTGCGAGCGTCAGTGATAATGTTGATGTCGGTTTGACGGTTATTCCCACCGGCAGTGTCAACATTAATGTCGTGGGACTGTATACCCTGATCTACAATATCAGCGATGCCGCAGGCAATGCGGCGATAACCGTTACTCGCAGTGTGATCGTACAGGACAATGCAGCACCGGTGGTCACTCCTCCTGCGAACATCACCGTGGCGGCTACCGATGCAGCCGGTACCGCGAACTCCATTGTCGCCATCAATGCGTTCTTAAATGCAGCCACTGCCACCGATGCGGTGGATGGCCCTCGGCCTGTCACCCACAATGCGCCTGCAGTATTCCCGCTTGGTATTACAACGGTCAACTTCAGCGCCACCGACCTATCCGCCAATACCGGACAGGCCCAGGCCACCGTTAACATCACCGATCAGACGCCACCCGTGATCTCCCTGGCTGGTGGAGCGATGACGCTTAATGTGGGCGATGTGTTCATCGATCCCGGCAGTAGTGTGAGCGACAATGTTGATGTCGGTCTGGTTGCCACTGTAATCGGTAATGTAAACATCGCTATACCAGCGATCTATATCCTGAGCTACAATATCAGCGATGCCGCAGGCAATGCGGCGATAACCGTTACTCGCAGTGTGATCGTACAGGACAATGCAGCACCGGTGGTCACACCTCCTGCGAACATCAACGTGGAGGCTACCGATGCAGCCGGTACGGCGAACTCCATTGTTGCCATCAATGCGTTCTTAAATGCAGCCACTGCCACCGATGCGGTGGATGGCCCTCGGCCTGTCACCCACGATGCGCCTGCAGTATTCCCGCTTGGTATTACAACGGTCACCTTCAGCGCCACCGACCTATCCGGCAATACCGGACAGGCCCAGGCCACAGTCAACATCACCGATCAAACGCCACCCGTGATTAGCTTAATCGGTGCCAGTTCGATGACCCTTAACGTGGGTGATATCTTCAGCGATCCCGGTGCGAGCGTTACCGACAATGTCAATGCGGACTTAATCGCAAGCGTGACCGGCAGTGTCAATACCGCTGCGGTGGGTACCTACCCGTTAAATTACAATGTGAGCGATACCGCCGGTAATGTTGCAACACAAATAACGCGCACAGTAAGCGTCGTGGATAATGTCTCTCCTGACGTCACTGCTCCGGCCAATATTACCGTGGCGGCCTCCGATACAAGTGGTACGACCGCTACGCAGAGTGCTATTGTGTCATTCATCGCTGCAGCTACTGCCACCGATGCGGTGGATGGCCCTCGGCCTGTCACCCACGATGCTCCCACAACTTTCCCACTCGGCCCGACTATCGTAACCTTCAGTGCCACCGACCTATCCGCCAATACCGGACAGGCCCAGGCCACGGTGATTATCACCGATCAGACGCCACCCGTGATCAGCTTAATCGGTGCCAGTTCGATGACCCTTAACGTGGGCGATATCTTCAGCGATCCCGGTGCGAGCGTCAGTGATAATGTTGATGTGGGTCTGGTCGCCACTGTAATCGGTAATGTAAACACCGCCATACCAGCGATCTACATCCTGAGCTACAATATCAGCGATGCCGCAGGCAATGCGGCGATAACTGTCACCCGCAGTGTGACCGTACAGGACAATGCAGCACCGGTGGTCACACCGCCGACCGATATCACCGTCGCAGCCACCGATGCAGCCGGTACCTCGAACACCGTTGCTGCCATCAATGCGTTCTTAAATGCTGCCACTGCCACCGATGCGATCGATGGCCCTCGGCCTGTCACCCACGATGCGCCTGTAACTTTCCCGCTCGGTATCACCACGGTCACCTTCAGCGCCACCGATCTATCCGCCAATAACGGACAGGCCCAGGCCACCGTTAACATCACCGATCAGACGCAACCCGTGATCAGTTTAATCGGTGCCAGTTCGATGACCCTTAACGTGGGCGATATCTTCAGCGATCCCGGTGCGAGCGTCAGTGATAATGTCGATGTCGGTTTGACGGTTATTCCCACCGGCAGTGTCAACATTAATGTCGTGGGACTGTATACCCTGACCTACAATATCAGCGATGCCGCAGGCAATGCGGCGATAACTGTCACTCGCAGTGTGACCGTACAGGACAATGCAGCACCGGTGGTCACACCGCCGGGCAATATCACCGTCGCAGCCACCGATGCCAGTGGCACCGCGAATACCGTCACGCCTATTGCAAGCTTCCTCGCATCTGCCACTGCCACCGATGCGATCGATGGCGTGCGCACGGTTACCCACGATGCGCCTGTAACCTTCCCGCTCGGTATCACCACGGTCACCTTCAGCGCCACCGATCTATCCGCCAATACCGGACAGGCCCAGGCCACCGTTAACATCACCGATCAGACGCCACCCGTGATCAGTTTAATCGGTGCCAGTTCGATGACCCTTAACGTGGGCGATATCTTCAGCGATCCCGGTGCGAGCGTCAGTGATAATGTCGATGTCGGTTTGACGGTTATTCCCACCGGCAGTGTCAACATTAATGTCGTGGGACTGTATACCCTGACCTACAATATCAGCGATGCCGCAGGCAATGCGGCGATAACTGTCACTCGCAGTGTGACCGTACAGGACAATGCAGCACCGGTGGTCACACCGCCGGGCAATATCACCGTCGCAGCCACCGATGCCAGTGGCACCGCGAATACCGTCACGCCTATTGCAAGCTTCCTCGCATCTGCTACTGCCACCGATGCGATCGATGGCGTGCGCACGGTCACCCACGATGCGCCAGCAACCTTCCCACTCGGCCCGACTATCGTCACCTTCAGTGCCACCGACCTATCCGCCAATACCGGACAGGCCCAGGCCACCGTTAACATCACCGATCAGACGCCACCCGTGATCAGTTTAATCGGTGTTAGTTCGATGACCCTCAACGTGGGCGATATCTTCAGCGATCCAGGTCACACAGTTACCGATAATGTCAATGTAGGCTTAAGCGCAACCGTGACCGGCAGTGTCAATACCGCTGCGGTAGGTACCTATCCGTTAAATTACAATGTGAGCGATACCGCTGGTAATGTTGCAACACAAATAACGCGCACGGTAAGCGTCGTGGATAATGTCTCTCCTGACGTCACTGCTCCGGCCAATATCATCGTAGCGGCCACCGATGCCAGTGGTACGGCGAACACCGTTGCTGCCATCAATGCGTTCTTAAATGCTGCCACTGCCACCGATGCGATCGATGGCGTGCGCACCGTCACCCACGATGCGCCTGTAACTTTCCCGCTCGGTTTGATTACAGTCACCTTCAGCGCCACTGACTTATCCGCCAATACTGGACAGGCCCAGGCCACGGTGACTATCACCGATCAGACGCCACCCGTGATCAGTTTAATCGGTGCCAGTTCGATGACCCTTAACGTAGGCGATATTTACAGCGATCCCGGTGCGAGCGTCAGTGATAATGTCGATACGGGCTTAATCGCAAGCGTGAGCGGCAGTGTTAATACCGCTATTGTCGGTCTGTATACGCTGACCTATAACGCGAGCGATGCTGCCGGTAATGCAGCAATAATCGCCACGCGCAGTGTTTCGGTTCAGGACAATGCAGCACCGGTGGTCACACCGCCGGGCAATATCACCGTCGCAGCTACCGATGCCAGTGGTACCGCGAATACCGTTACGCCTATTGCAAGCTTCCTCGCATCTGTTACTGCCACCGATGCGATCGATGGCGTGCGCACGGTCACCCACGATGCGCCGGTAACTTTCCCGCTCGGTATCACCACGGTCACCTTCAGCGCCACCGACCTATCCGCCAATACCGGACAGGCCCAGGCCACCGTTAACATCACCGATCAGACGCCACCCGTGATTAGTTTAATCGGTGCCAGTTCGATGACCCTTAACATGGGCGATATCTTCAGCGACCCCGGTGTGAGCGTCAGTGATAATGTTGATGCAGGTTTAATCGTAAGCATAACGGGCAGTGTCAATACCGCTGCGGTGGGTACCTATCCGTTAAATTACAATGTGAGCGATACCGCCGGTAATATTGCAACACAAATAACGCGCACGGTAAGCGTCGTGGATAATGTCTCTCCTGACGTCACTGCTCCGGCCAATATTACCGTGGCGGCCTCCGATGCAAGTGGTACGACCGCTACGCAGAGTGCTATTGTGTCATTCATCGCTGCAGCTACTGCCACCGATGCGGTGGATGGCCCTCGATCTGTCACCCACGATGCGCCTGTAACCTTCCCACTCGGCCCGACTATCGTAACCTTTAGCGCCACCGACCTATCCGCCAATACCGGACAGGCCCAGGCCACGGTGACTATCACCGATCAGACGCCACCCGTGATTAGCTTAATCGGTGCCAGTTCGATGACCCTCAACGTGGGCGATATCTTCAGCGATCCAGGTCACACCGTTACCGATAATGTCAATGTAGGCTTAAGCGCAACCGTGACCGGCAGTTTCAATACCGACATTGTCGGTCTGTATACGCTAACCTATAACGTGAGCGATACTGCTGGTAATGCGGCGATAATCATCACACGAAGTATCTCGGTTCAGGACAGCGCTGCACCGGTGGTCACACCGCCAGCCAATATCACCGTGGCGACTACCGATGCAGCCGGTACCTCGAACTCCGTTGCTGCCATCAATGTGTTCTTAAATGCTGCCACTGCCACCGATGCGGTCGATGGCTCACGGCCTGTCACCCACGATGCGCCTGTAACTTTCCCGCTCGGTATCACCACGGTCACCTTCAGCGCCACCGACTTATCCGCCAATACTGGACAGGCCCAGGCCACCGTTAACATCACCGATCAGACTCCACCCGTGATCAGCTTAATCGGTGCCAGTTCGATGACCCTCAACGTGGGCGATATCTTCAGCGATCCCGGTCACACCGTTACCGATAATGTCAATGCAGGCTTAAGCGCAACAGTGACCGGCAGTGTCAATACCGACATTGTCGGTCTGTATACGCTAACCTATAACGTGAGCGATGCTGCCGGTAATGCGGCAATAATCATCACACGAAGTATCTCGGTTCAGGACAGCGCAGCACCGGTGGTCACACCGCCGGCCAATATCACCGTCGCAGCCACCAATGCAGTCGGTACCTCGAACACCGTTGCTGCCATCAATGCGTTCTTAAATGCTGCCACTGCCACCGATGCGATCGATGGCCCTCGGTCTGTCACCCACGATGCGCCTGTAACTTTCCCGCTCGGTATCACCACGGTCACCTTCAGCGCCACCGACTTATCCGCCAATACCGGACAGGCCCAGGCAACGGTCAACATCACCGATCAGACGCCACCCGTGATCAGCTTAATCGGTGCCAGTTCGATGACCCTTAACGTGGGTGATATCTTCAGCGATCCCGGTGCGAGCGTTACCGACAATGTCAATGCGGACTTAATCGCAAGCGTGACCGGCAGTGTTAATACCGCTGCGGTGGGTACTTACCCGTTAAATTACAATGTGAGCGATACCGCCGGTAATTTTGCAACACAAATTACGCGCACAGTAAGGGTCGTGGATAATGTCTCTCCTGACGTCACTGCTCCGGTCAATATTACCGTGGCGGCCTCCGATGCAAGTGGTACGACCGCTACGCAGAGTGCTATTGTGTCATTCATCGCTGCAGCTACTGCCACCGATGCGGTGGATGGCCCTCGGCCTGTCACCCACGATGCGCCTGTAACCTTCCCACTCGGCCCGACTATCGTCACCTTCAGTGCCACCGACCTATCCGCCAATACCGGACAGGCCCAGGCCACGGTGATTATCACCGATCAGACGCCACCCGTGATCAGCTTAATCGGTGCCAGTTCGATGACCCTTAACGTGGGCGATA